>Ga0256835_1000008_pt1 | contig 238222 bp, 209 predicted proteins | sample PIR30metaG_FD_185972 | JGI IMG/M metagenome (GOLD analysis project Ga0256835, IMG submission 185972) | Hydrothermal vent microbial communities from East Pacific Rise, Pacific Ocean - PIR-30 | ecosystem: Environmental > Aquatic > Marine > Hydrothermal vents | place: Pacific Ocean: East Pacific...
CGGTGGTCGGCGGCGGTGGTCGGCGGCGGTGGTCGGCGGCGGTGGTCGGCGGCGGTGGTCGGCGGCGGTGGTCGGCGGCGGTCACCTCCGGGTCGTTCTGTCATGAGAGGCCTAGCTTCCGGGCGCCCCGGTGTCAAGGGTGAACCTCCGGCCGCTGCGCGGCCCCTGACACCGGGGCGCCCGGAAGCTGAAGGGCCTCCATGAACGACCCGGAGGTGACCATGACCGACTCCCTTCCAGCCAACCACCCCCTTGATGCCGTCAACCTCGCCATGGAAGCCGCCAGCATCGCACTCGCCTTGGCTCGCAGGGTTCCCGCACCATTGCGGCCCGTGGCAGACCAGCTCATCAGGGCCGTCAGTTCGGTGCCCGCCAACCTCGCCGAGGGTCACGGCCGAACAGGCCGCGACAGGCTCCACCACTGGCGCATCGCCTACGCATCCGCAAAGGAAGCCGATATCCACCTCAGGCTCCTCCTCGGCGCCGGTGCGGTGGATGCAGGGCAAGCCAGCACTGCTCTTGAGCTCCTGGATCGGAGCCGCGGCGCCACGTGGAGGCTCCTCCACCCGCCTGCCCGGTGAAGAAGTGAAGACGGAAGATACGCTCCCCTTCAGCTGGAAGTACCTCATTCGTTTCACGTGAGACACTTGCACAATTCTCTGAAGGTCATGCCCATCGGCAAAGCGTGAAATCGAAGGTATATCCGGATTCTTGCTATCTTCTTCCTGATCCGATCAATCCGTGTGATCCGCGGTTCATTTTCCCGGGTGTGTTGAGGCCTGTCGCACCTCGCACGCGTGGGCGTCGCACCCGCAGCTGTGGGCGAGCAGCCTACGCCTGCCTCCGGCGGAGCTCCTCGAAGTACAGGATCGTCCTCGCCAGGCCCTCCTCCAGTGAGACCCTGGGCTCCCAGCCCAGCACCTTTCGGGCCAGGGTGATGTCGGGCTGGCGGACCTTGGGGTCGTCCTCCGGCAGCGGCTCGAAGGTGATCTCCGAACCGGCGCCGGTGATCCGGACGATCTCCTCGGCGAACTGGAGCACCGTCATCTCCGCCGGGTTCCCGATGTTCATGGGATCCGAGTACTCGCTGTTGAGGAGCCGCCAGATCCCCTCCACCAGGTCGTCCACGTGGCAGAAGGAGCGGGTCTGGGACCCGTCACCGAAGACGGTGAGGGGCTTGCCGTCCAGCGCCTGTGTGATGAACGTGGGCACCACCCGGCCGTCGCCGGCCCGCATCCGTGGACCGTAGGTGTTGAAGATCCTCACGATCCTGGTGTCCACGTCGTGGAAGCGGTGGTAGGCCATGGTGAGGGCCTCGGCGAAGCGCTTGGCCTCGTCGTAGACGCCACGGGGACCCACGGGGTTCACGTTGCCCCAGTAGGATTCGGGCTGCGGGTGGATCTGCGGGTCCCCGTAGACCTCGGAGGTGGAGGCCAGCAGGAAGCGCGCGCCCTTGGCCTTGGCCAGCCCCAGCGCCTTGTGCGTCCCCAGGGAGCCCACCTTCAGCGTCTGGATGGGAAGCTGCAGGTAGTCGATGGGCGAGGCCGGCGAGGCGAAGTGCAGGATCACGTCCAATCGCCCCGCCACGTGAATGTAGTTGGTCACGTCGTGCTTGACGAACACGAACCCCTCCCTGCCGAAGAGGTGTTCGATGTTGCCCACGCTCCCTGTGATGAGGTTGTCCATGCACACCACGGCGTACCCCTCGGCGAGCAGTCGCTCGCACAGGTGGGATCCCAGAAAGCCAGCACCGCCCGTCACCAGGGCCCGGGGTTGATCGGCCATGCGCACCTCCGTCCGCCACCCTACCGCAGACGGGCCGTGCACGTCACGCTCTGGCCCGGGTCATTCATTCATCATGCCTTGACTGCGTGGCACCACCCACCTTTCCTGGCTGCGTTGTCTCGACCCGGTCACTCCATGTGCCGCAGGCACGCCCTCGCTCCCTCGCCGTTCGAGAGCACGGCCAGTGACGGCGCCTCGCACCGCTCGCCACGAACCATCGTGAACGGTCCGGGCCAGGGCGGGACACCTTCTTCCACCGATGTCCCAGACCGGAACAGGCTGACATCCTCACCGTTCCAGAACCATGATCAGATTCCGGCACGGAGATTGCTTCGTTCCCCGATGCCCGAAGCGGAACGAGGCTCATCACGGACGATTCATGGGGAGGCATCATGGACAGGGACCTCGCACACGGAATCAGGGTGGGCAATCGGCGCTGGGAACACCTGTCACCCATTCCCAGAGAGGAAAGCTACGTGTGGCTGGCGTTCCTGGTGATCATCGTGATGCTCATCGCCGCCTCTGTCATGGCGGGTCCTCGCGAGGTCCCCGGCGGTACAGCGTCGGCATCCAGCGCGGTCGTGCGCCCGGGTCGGACGTCGGCGGTTCCTGACCCGGCACGGTATTCCACTTCCGTCCCGGGATCTCGGCCACGAGCCGCGTGGGAACCCGGTGTGCCGTGTCCCGACGGGACACGATGCTCGCCGGAGACCCGGGAACCCGGATGTCCCTCGGCTGTGCCGATGCGGATACACACGACCGGTCCCGGGCGTTGCCGCCGGCAGATCCTGATGGCCCACCGCCTCCTGAAGGGGCTCCCAGCCCCCTCCCGACCCGCCACGACGATGCATGGAGAGAGGGCCGCCGTGACGAGCTGAAACCTCCTCGAGCTTTCCGTGGACCGTCCGACCGGAAGTTGCCGGCTCGTGGCCCGGGCCGGCAGAGGTGGACTCCAGACCCGAGACACCTGCACGTCCTCCGGAACTGGCCTCCTTCTCCGGGGAGGGCCTCATGTGGTATAAGAGAGGCAATACGATTCCTCGTGACGCTTGGGGAATTTCCCATGGGGGGATGGGTCTTGCATGTCGAGGGAGGCCGGGCATTACCGGTCGGTCGAGGATGGATGGGTCCGGGTCACGCCGCGGCCCGTGGCTGGGCGTCCGTCTCTTCCTCTCATCACAACCTGATCCCACCCCTGCACGACAGCGAAGGGGGCTGAAATGAATCGGAGTGCGTGTTTCCCTGTCATCCTGACCATCGCTTCCCTGGTGGCTTCGCCCCTGGAGGCCCAGAGAGGTCCCCAGGAGCCGGGAGGGAAGGTTCGATCGACCCGGGTGATCGTGAAGTACCCGGACCACTTCGATCTCTCACCACCACTGCGAGAGATCCGTCCGATTCCTCCCAGTCAGGGCCCCGAACGGCTGATCCCGGACCTCGAGCCTCCGGAAGGTACCACCAACCGGCATGTGGATATCACCGCACCCCAGCCTCCTCCTCCCCATCTCCTCCAGACGTGGCAGGGAAAACGCCTCATGCCCGCACCGATCACGAGCTTTGAAGGAGTCGGAGAGGGCCTGCAGAACTACAACGCCACCGTGGCGCCACCCGATGTGCAGGGGGACGTGGGATCGGACTACTACATGCACTGGGTCAACGTGGACTTCGCCATCTTCAACAAGGCCGATGGCTCCGTTGCTCAGAACCCCGCAGCCGGCAATACTCTCTGGTCCAATTTCGGAGGCCTCTGCGAGAACCGAAACGACGGAGATCCCATCGTCAAGTACGACCAGCTCGCGGAACGGTGGGTGGTGACCCAGTTCGCCGTGGATACGGACAACAACAAGTATGCCGAGTGCATCGCGGTCTCCCAGACAAGCGATCCCACCGGCTCGTGGTACCGCTACTCCTACTCATTCTCGGACATGAACGACTACCCCAAGCTGGCCGTCTGGCCCGATGGTTACTACATCAGTTACAACATGTTTCACAAGGGCTTCCTGGGATTCAGCTTCGCCGGTGCCATGATCTGTGCCTATGACCGGGCAGCAATGCTCAACGGCAATACCGCCACCTCGCAATGCACCACGGCCAATTCAGACTACTTCAGCTACTTGCCCTCCGACCTCGATGGGACCACGCAGCCACCGTCCGGGACACCGAACTACGTCATGGCCCTGGGTACGGACCAGCTCCTGCTGTGGAAGTTCGACGTGGACTGGTCCACTCCGTCGAACACCACCTTCGACGGCCCCACGGCCATCAACGTGACCGCATTCACCAAGGCCTGCGAGGGCACGACCCGCCGTGCGTGTATCCCCCAGGAAGGAACCGCGGTCAAGCTGGAGTCCCTCGGGGGCCGGCCCATGTTCCGCCTTCCTTACCGGAAATTCGGAAACCACGAGTCGCTCGTGCTGACCCACTCGGTGGACGTGGACGGGAGCGGGTCGAGCGAGGTCACCGGTATCCGCTGGTACGAGATCCGAGATCCCGGCGGGACACCCACCATCCACCAGTCGGGAACCTACTCACCAGACAACCATTACCGATGGATGGGAAGCGCGGCCATGGACAAGGATGGCAACCTGGCCATAGGGTACAGCGTCTCGGACGGCACCATGAACCCTTCCATCTGGTATGTGGGACGTCTCGCCACCGATCCTCTCAACCAGCTTCCGCAGGCCGAATCCATCATCCAGAACGGGACAGGATCTCAGACGACCTCGTCGTCTGGTACGGCCCTTCACCGATGGGGTGACTACTCCTCCATGAGCGTGGATCCCGATGATGACTGCACCTTCTGGTACACACAGGAATACCTGACAGCCGATGGTACCTTCAACTGGCACACGCGCATTGCCTCGTTCAAGTACCCCTCGTGCGGGTGCACATCCGTCGTGCCATCTGGCGTGGCTGCCGCCGCCTCGGGCAACAATGCCATCGAGATCACCTGGAACGCGGCTTCCGGCGCCACGGAGTACAGGATCTACCGCTCGGAGATCAGCAGCGGACCCTACACCCGGGTGGCCACGGTCACACCCCCCGACACCTCGTACCTCGACCGTGACGTGCACGGTGGGATCACCTACTACTACGTGGTCACGACCTTTTTCTCGATCTCGACCAACACCTGGTGCGAGTCCTCGTACTCCTCCGAGGTCTCTGCCACCGCGCAGGGCCCCTGTGACCTCCCGCCCGAGTTCCAGGGGATCTCCGCCGCCACACCTGACAACTGCTCCATCGACATCACCTGGACGGCTGCCTCTGCCAGGTGCGGGGGTCCGGTACGGTATTCCATCTACCGTTCCACGGATTCGAGCTTCACACCGGACCTCTCCAGCCGGATCGCCAGCGGCCTGACGGGAACTTCCCACTCCGACCGGGACGGCATTGCCGTGGGGACCTCGTACCACTACATCGTCCGGGCGACCGACGACTCCAACGGGCAGGAGGATGACAATACCGTCCGGGACGAGGCCCACACGAATGCTGCCACGGACTGGTTCGACGATGTTGAGGCCTACTCGGCCATCGCCGACGCCGAGAACGCAGGATGGGCCCACGGCATGGCCAAGGGAACCGATGACTGGGCCGTGAGTAGCGACGACAACCATACCTCCGGCGGCACGAGGTCCTTCGCCTCCGAGGACGTGAACACCATCACCGACAAGTGGCTGATCACACCACCCATCGATGTGACGGGAAGCAGTGAGCTCATCTTCTGGCACCAGTACGCTTTCGAGGAAGGCTCGGGATCGACCGCCTTCGACGGCGGTGTCCTCGAGATTTCCACCGATGGTTCGACCTGGTCCGACCTCGGGGACCACATCACCACAGGCGATTACACGCACACCATCTCTTCCAACTACAGCAATCCCCTGGCCGGTCGGGAGGCCTGGTCCGGTGACCAGAACAGCTTCACCGAGGTGAAGGTGGACCTTTCCGGCTATTCCGGACACGCCGTCCGGATTCGATGGCGCATGGGTTGCGACAGTTCCACGGGGGATGGCACCTGGAACATCGACGACATCAAGGTCACCAATGTGGCCGGCGGTGGTTGTTCTTCAGCGCCTTCCGAGGTGGCGGCCTTCACGGCTCGTTCCACCTCCGGCTCGGTGAAGCTCGAATGGATGAACCCGTCGGGGACCTACGGATCGACGAAGATCTGCCGCGACACCTCCAGCTACCCCGAGCCCGCCAGCTGCACTCCCGTCGCCACGCGATCCGGGACCGCCGGCGCCTATGACAGCTGGACCGATACGGGCGTGAGCAACGGCACCACGTACCGATACACCGCCTTTGTGGACAACGGGTCGGGCTATCACTCTGGCGGCCGGCACGCCTGGGCCTACCCCTTCGACACCTCGGGCAGGGCCAAGTGGGCCTACTCCTCTGCAGCCACGGCCCTGGCCCCCACCGGGGTGCGGCCCGGCGCCATCGGAACCGGTGGCACCTGGGCGGTCTCCAACGACCGGATGCTCCACGGGATGAACCCCACCTCGGCGGGGGGTGACTGGCCGAGGACCGGGACCTTCTCCTGGGCCCCGGCCGCCATGAACGGCCCCGCCCAGGCCCGTCCCCCCGTGGTGCCCACCACCGCGATCTCCGGTGCCAGCCAGGTCATCTTCCTGGGCTCGGAGGACGGCCACGCCTACGCCGTGAACGCCGAGACGGGCACCACGCTGTGGCAGAGTCCGGCCCTGGGCAACATCCTCCTGGCCTCGCCCTCGGGGATCTTCACGGACTTCGGTGGAGCAAACAACCTGCTGTTCATAGGCTCCCGCGATGCCACCGCCGACAACGTGATGTACATGCTGAAACCCGCCGATGGGACCATCATCACATCCTTCAACAACGGCGGCGGCACCGGCGGTATCGGGATCATCAACTCCGCGGCAACGGTGGATTACGCCACCAGTCGCATCTACTTTGCCACGAGGGAACGAGCCGGCGGATCATCCGACACCCTCTGGTGCCTCGAGTTCACCGGGACCACCTTCACCAGGGTATGGTCCGTCCCGCTGGGCGACATCGACGGGGCCCCCGTGCTCTACTCCGGCCGCCTCTACGTGGGCAACAACTCGGGAACCGTCTTCGCCATCGACCCCACCGACGGGAGTACGCTCTGGCAGTACGCCACCACCGACGGGCCGGTGAAGGGTTACGTGACCCCGGAGGCGACAGATACCGTGCCAAGGAAGCTCTTCTTCTCCACCACGAACAGGGTCTGGGCCCTCACCGACAACGGGACCTCGGCGACCCAGGCGTGGCAGCAGACGGGGGTATCCGGTCCCTCCATCCCGGTCGTGCCCTACGGCGGCACCGCTCTCTATGTGGGGTCCAGCGATGGCAAGCTGTACCAGCTGGGCGTCGCCGACGGATCCGTCGCCACCTCGGTGACGCTCGGTGACGGAAGCGCCACCATCGGCAGCCCGGCCCTCGACGTGATCAACACCATGGCCTACGTGGGTTCGGAGTCCGGCGCCGTCTACGGCATCGCACTCCCATTGAAGTAGGAGGACCACATGCGAAACATGCGAACGACACGCCTTGCGATTCTCTCGGGCATGCTGGTGCTGGCCGCCGCCCTGCCCGTGGCAGCGCAGACCGGCCCACCCGGAGGGGGTGGGAGCACCATGCCTCCCGAGACGAGCTGCCCGATGATCACCGTGAGTGGCGTGGAAAAACCCACGGAGCTCTCACGGAGCCGCTTCTCCGCGGTGGAGACTCCGGATCTGGTGTTCCACGTGATGTTTCCCTGGGAGATCACGGAGGACCTCGTGGTGACCCTGAAGGTCTACACGCCGCACGGGCACCTCTACCGGACGCTGGATGTGCCGGTGGCACCACCGAAGGGCACGGAGATCACCGGGAATACCACACGGCGCCTCCCCGGGTATCCTTACCCTGTCAGGGTGAAGACGCCACGGAATGTCACCTACAATGATCGACGATACCAGACAGTTGACGTGAGCCTCCCGGTTGCCGGCTCGGTCATCGTGACGAGCTCGTTGTACGGGCAATGGAGCGTGGAGGTCATCATGGACGGCGCCTCCACGCCATGCCCCGAACGGACGAGGTTCGTGATCTTCCAGTAGCGCCCTGAGGGAGCCCGGTCCCGGTGGCCGGGGGGCAGAGATGGGGGGAAACATTGAGATCAGTTACCATTTCGAGGCAGCAACAGGTGGCCTGGCGACGGGTCGGCAGTGAGACCATCGTGATCCACCTGGCCCGAAAGATGATGTTCGGGCTCAACCCGGCGGGAGGCAGAGTGTGGGAGGCGCTGGACGGACCGGCCACATTCGAGGAGCTCGTCCGCCTGGTGCCGGTGGAGGCCTGCAACGGTCCCACGGCAAAGGCCGCACTCGCCGCCTTTCTCGCGGACCTCGCCGCCGAGGACCTGGTGATCGTGGAGCCCGGCCTGCCGGAGACCGGTGACCGGGAGGCACACCCACACCCGGAGTCCACTTCCCTTCCCTCCGTCACATGGCGGGAGGAGGTCCGGCGCTTCGCGGGAGCGTGCGCCTTCTACCCCGGCGTGAGTGTGATCTGCGACCAGCAACCCTTCAGTTCCTGACGATGGACCCCGGAACCACGGGGCCCGAGCCGCGCCCCGTCCCGGGGGGGCCTGGATCCCTGAAGGTGGACCTCGGGGGAGCCGTGGTGGAGCTCGAGCTCACCGATCCTGCGCTCCTCGAGCAGATGGTCGGACGGTACCGGGGGTTCACCACGGAGGCCACTGGAGCCGACCTCGTCCTCAGCCAGGATGCCGGCGTGCGGGGAACCCTTGCGGCGGGTGGGACGGCCCTGCGGGTCCCCGTGGAGCTCGGCGTGGACTCCGGGTACGTGGACGGACTGATCCGGACATGGCTCCCCGAGCTCGTCACGCCCTCCCTGATGGCCCACGGCGCACTCCTCACCGACGGCGAGATGACCTTCCTCTGCTGCGGTTCCTCGGGCTCCGGCAAGAGCACGCTGGCCACCTTGCTCCGGGACAGGGCTCTGTGCGACGAGCTGGCACTTCTCCGTCCCACCACGGACGGGTTCCACGGGGTCTCCCTCCCCTTCTGGGCCGCCCGGCCCGGTGGCGGTCCCCTGGGCGGGGTATTCGTGCTGGAACACGCTTCGGAACACCGGCGCCACCGTCTGCGACCCGCCGATGCCGTCCGCGAGCTCCGGCGCCACGTCTACTGGCCCACTCGGAGTCCCACCGCCATGGCCGCCGCCCTCGGCAATCTGGTCACCCTTGCGGGCAGCATCCCCACCTGGCGGCTGGGGTTTCGGAGAGATGCGGGTATCTGGCAGGTGATCCGGGAGCCGGCCGCATGACCACCCGGAGCGCATTTCGTGCGGTGGTGGACCGGGCTGCACGGGAGCACATCCCCCTGGACGTGAGCCTGGAGCTCACCTGGCGGTGCAACTTCCGCTGCGCCCACTGCTACATCCCGGATTTCCAGACCCCCGACGGTCTTTCCACCGGACGGATCCTCCGGCTCCTGGACGAGCTGGCGGAGATGGGGACCCTCTTTCTCGCGCTCACGGGCGGGGAGCCGCTCCTGCGGCGGGACTGGGAGACCATCGCCCGGAGGGGCCGGGAGCTGGGGTTCCTCGTGACGCTGCTGACCAACGGTGCCCTGGTTGACCACGCCACGGCCGCCACGCTCGCCGGGCTGGGAGTCGTGACCGAGGTGAGCTTCCACAGCGCCGACCCCGGGGTGTTCGACCGCGTCACCGGGAAGCCGGGATCGTTCCACCGGGTCCTCTCCGGCGTGAGGCGCCTGCGGGACGCCGGCTGCGCCGTGGAGCTCACGACCCCCGTCTCCCGTCTCAATCCCGACGGTGCCTCGGGGGTCTCCGCTCTCGCGCGGGAGCTGGGAGTGGAGTGCCGCACCTTCACGAAGATCTTTGCCGCCAAGGACGGCGGCCTCGGCCCCCTCCAGCTGCGCCTGCCCGAGGAGGAGGTCCTCGCCCTCCAGGCCGTGCCCGCCACGGACTGCCACATCCCGGAAGGCACCGGGGACCACCCGGCGGAGGACGGCCCGCCGTGCGCCGCCGGCGTCCGGTATGCCAACGTCACCGCCTCGGGCGAGGTGCTGGCCTGCAACGTCCTCCCCGGTTCCGCCGGCAACCTCAACGAGCGGAGCTTCCGGGAGATCTGGGAGGATTCGCCCTGGTTCGCAACGCTGCGCGGCATCACCGCGAGGGATCTCCCCGTGTGCTCCACCTGCAGCAAGCTCGCCTGGTGCGGCCGCTGCCACGCCCAGGCGCTGGTGGAAGACGGTGACCTTCTCGGCCCGTCCCGGGCGGCCTGCGACCACGCGGCCGCCGTGGAGCGGGCCGTACAGCGGAGGGCCTGAGCGGTGCGCCACCACCTCGGGGACCTCGCGTTCCTGCCCCTGGTGGCCCTCGCCGCCCTCCGCGTGACGCGCCTCTACCCCCGTCTTCCCCTGGACGGCGTGGTCACTCGCCTCGGTACCGTCTCCGTGCTGCCACGCCCACTGCGCGATCCGCACCGCATCCAGAAGGTCGTGAACCACTGGCTCCCCTGGCTCCCCCCCCGCGGGCTCCGGACCTGCCTCCGTCGCTCCCTCATCCTGGTGGACCTGTGGTCCCGCTGCGGCCTCCCGGTGGATCTCCACCTGGGAATGCAGCCCGGTGACACCGGCCTCACAGGCCATGCGTGGGTCGGCACGCCCGGCTCCTGCGGCGAGACGGCCCGCGGCTGCATCCCCGTCGTGACGATGTCCACCGGCACCTGAGCCACTTGCAGAACTCTCTGGGATCATGCCCATCGGCGATGGCATGAACTTGAAGGTAGTTCCGGATTCTTACCAAGGGGAACGAAACGCACCAGACTGAGCCACCAAGGCTCCGATGGCCAGTCATCGGTGCAAGAACGCCCCGGCAATCTTGAGATTGCCAGTCGTCTGTGTCGGGATGCTTTCCTTCTCCTTAGTACTATCTTCTTCCTGATCCGATCAATCCGTGTGATCCGTGGTTCATTTTCCCGGGTGTGTGGGGGCCGCTACCGCAGGAATCCACCTCGATCCATGACTCTTGCAACAGGCTCACGTTTCAGGAACGGGCGGGTGGGCGGCCGTCGCCCCCCGACCATCCGGGCTATACTCGGCCCCATGGCACGCACCGCACCACGGCGGAAGGAAAGGAACAGCCGGACACCCCGCCCGGCGGACCGTCTCGCCAAGCTCAACACCGTGCTCGACGGTGCGCGGACTCTCCTGGTGGTCATGCAGAACAACCCGGACCCCGACGCCATCGCGGCGGCGGCGGGCCTCCGGGAGATCGCCAACGAGCTCCACGGCATCTCCTGTTCCCTGGCCCACGGGGGTGCCATCGGCCGCGCCGAGAACATCGCACTGGTGAAGTACCTGGGCCTCAACCCCCGTTCGCTGAACGACCTGGACCTTGACCGTTTCGAACGGATGGCCATGGTGGACGCCCAGCCCGGGGCGGGCAACGTCTCCCTGGACCCCGGAAGGCCCCTGGACATCGTCATCGACCACCACCCCATCCGCCGGGAGACCCGCTCCGCCCGCTTCACCGACGTCCGCAGCCGCTACGGCGCCACCTCCACCATCGTCTACCAGTACCTCGAGGCCGCCGGCCTCGAGATCGAGGTGCCCCTGGCCACCGCCCTGGTGTACGGCATCCGGTCGGACACGCAGGATCTGGGGCGGGAGAGCACCCGCGCCGACGTGGAGGCCTTCCTGGCGCTCTACCCCCACGCCAATCCGAGGGTCCTGGGCCGCATCGTGGCGGCACCGCTCCCCCGGGAGTACTTCGGCCAGCTCCGCACCGTCATCGACAACGCCACCATCCACGGCGAGGCCATCGTGTCCCACCTGGGGAGCCTCCCCTCGCCCGAGATGATCGCCGAGTCGGCCGACCTGCTCCTCCGCGTGGAGGGCATCGCCTGGTCCCTCTGTTCCGGTGTGGTGGACGGCTGGCTCCACCTGAGCCTCCGGACGTCACGGCGGGAGCTCCACGCCGGGGCGGTGGCCCGCCGCCTGGCAGGCCGGCGCGGGCACGGCGGGGGGCACCAGGCCCTCGCCGCCGCCCAGATCCCCCTCCGCAACGGCGAACGGGAGGGCTCCCCCGCCCTCGGCAGGCTCCTGGAAACCCTGGTGACACGCTTCCTCAGGGCCACGGGCAACGGCACCGCGCCCGCCGAGCCGCTCTGTTCCCGGTGAGGCCGGGCGGGCGGGGCGCGGGGCCCCCGGCCCCTGCGGCTCAGGGACCGGCGTCGCGCTCGGCGGCCTTGGCCCGCTCCCACATGCCGTCGAGCTCGGCGAGGTCGCGTTCCCGGAGGCTCCGGCCCTCCCGCCTGGCCTCCTCCTCCATGGCGCGGAACCGCCGCATGAACTTGGCGTTGGTGCGCTGCAGCGCCGTCTCCGGCTCCACCCCCAGGTGCCTGGCGAGGTTGGCCATGACAAAGAGCACGTCGCCCAGCTCGTCACGGAGCCTCGCGACGGCCCCGGGATCCTCGCTGGCCACCTCGGCCTCCAGCTCCTCCACCTCCTCGTGGAGCTTGTCCACCACGTCACGGGGCCGCTCCCAGTCGAACCCGAGGGCAGCCGCCTTCTCCGTCATCCGGAAGGCCTTCAGGAGCGCCGGCAGGGACCCGGGGATCCCGTCGAGGGCGGATCCCTGCGCCCGCCCTTCTCGCTCCGCCTCCTTGATCTCCTCCCAGTTCCGGGTCACCTCCTCCGCGCCCGACACCGAACGGTCACCGAAGACGTGGGGATGGCGCCGGACCATCTTCTCCGAGATCCCCTCGCAGACGCCATCGAAGTCGAACCAGCCGTTCTCCTTCCCGATCCTCGCCATGAACACGATCTGGAGGAGGAGGTCCCCGAGCTCCTCACGGAGCTTCTCGGGATCGCCCGCCGCCACGGCGTCCACAACCTCGTGGGCCTCCTCGAGCAGGTAGCCCGTGAGGCTGTCCAGCGTCTGCTCGCGGTCCCAGGGGCAGCCCCCGGGCTCCCGCAGGCGGTCCATGATGCCGACGAGGCGATCCAGGGCTTCCGACATGGGACGATGATACTCCGACCCCGCCACCGGGGGGGGACAGGGACGGGGACAGGGGCGGAAAAAACCCGCGAGCCCCCATGCCGGCCGCCATCGTTCCCCGGCACGGATTGACAGGCGGCCACCGTGCCTCCAGCATGGGCGGACATGGAGCCGTCCTCATGACCCCCACCGGCGGTCCGGAGCAGACGCCGCCGCTCACCCTGGTGGTGGCCGCCGTCCTCACCGACGGCGAGGGCCGTGTGCTCCTGGCCCGGAGGCCCCGGGGGAGCCACATGGCGGGCCTCTGGGAGTTCCCCGGCGGCAAGGTCCACCCCGGGGAGGAGCCCGAGGCCGCCCTGGCCCGGGAGCTCCGGGAGGAGCTCGGCATCGGGATCGGGGTCGGGGAGCCCCTCACCTTCGCCCTCCACAGGGAGCCGGACCGACGCATCCTGCTCCTCTTCTTCCAGGCCACCATCACGGATGGCCGGCCGGAGGGCCGCGAGGGCCAGGAGTTCCGGTGGATCCCGGCCGCGGACCTGGACCGGTACCCGACGCCTCCCGCGGACGCTCCCCTCGTGGAGCTCCTGCGGGGTGGCGGGTGGCCGCGCCGCGCCTGACGCACCACATTATGGAAAGAGAACGAGGAACGAAGGAGGTGCCCATGGCCAGCACCATGGTGAGAGAGCCTGCCGTCGCCGGCATGTTCTACCCGGGTGGGGCCCGGTCCCTGGAACAGGAGGTGGCACGCCACCTCCGGGAGGACACATCCCACCACGACCTCCTGGGCTGCGTGGCGCCCCATGCGGGCTACATGTACTCGGGGCCCGTGGCGGGGCGGCTCTACGGCCACCTCCGGATCCCGAGACGGGTCGTGATCCTCGGCCCCAACCACACCGGGCTGGGATCCCGCGTGGCCGTGGCCCCCCACCTGAGCTGGAGGACCCCGCTGGGCCCGGAGCCCCTGGACCGCGAGCTGGCGGACCTCCTGCTCGCGGAGTACCCGTCGGCCGTGCCCGACGAGCTCGCCCACGGCAGGGAGCACTCGCTGGAGGTCCAGCTCCCCTTCATCCAGGTCCGGCGCCCCGGCGCCCTGGTCCTGCCGGTGGTGCTGCAGCACCTGAGCCTCCCGGAGTGCCTGGAGCTCGGCGCGGCGCTGGCCCGGGCCATCCGGAGGGCCGGCGAGCCCGTGGGCATCGTGGCCTCCTCGGACATGACCCACTACGAGCCCGACCCCGTGGCCCGCGAGCGCGACCGCCTCGCCATCGACGCGGCGCTCACCCTCGACCCCGCCGAGCTCTACGACACCGTCCACGCGAACCGCATCAGCATGTGCGGCGTGGTCCCCGCCACGGTGATGCTGGAGGCCGTCCGGCACCTGGGCGTCACGGGCGGGCACCTGGTGGACTACGCCACCTCCGGCGACACCGGCGGGGACCGGTCCTCGGTGGTGGGCTACGCGGGCCTGTGCTTCCACGGCGGCGTCTGAGACATCCCCACGGCGCGGCGTGATTCACCGTTCCTGGCGTCGCGGGCATTGACCGATCGCGTCCCCTCTCCCCTGCTCATCCTCTCCCGCACCTCCAGCGTCACCCTTCACGATGCGGCCGGTGGTGCGCTGCTCCTGGGGCCACGAGAAAGCCACCCCCGAGGGGGCGGCTCGTGGAAGCGATGGAGCCAACGGCCGGACTCGAACCGGCGACCTGCTGATTACGAATCAGCTGCTCTACCAGCTGAGCTACGTTGGCACGCGGCGCAATCTACCACCGGTCCGCCCGGGGTGCAAGGGGGGTCCGGTGACGCGGGGCCGGTCCGGGGGCCGGCGCTCCCCCGGGGGCCTCCCCTCGCCCGGTGCGGGTTTCGTGGCCCTTCGATGGCACCGGAGGATCATCCGCCGCCGATGGCCCTGAGGAGGCCGCCGAGGCCCGTGGGCCTCTCCTTGCCCTCCTCGCCCTCGGGCTGTCCGGCACCCTCGGGGACCAGGGGTCTCTCGGTGTAACCCTCCGGGATCTGGAACATGGAGTCGTCCACGGTGGTCTCATCGAGGGAGGTGACCTCCATGATGGAGACCGTGGTGGTGGACTTGCCCTTGGGATCCGAGCTGGTACTGCGGGTCACCTGCTTGAGCACCACACCGTCGATGTCCTTCATGCCGGCCTCGATGAGGGCGTCCAGGTCGGCATTGCCGGTCCTGGCCGGCTTCTTGCGGAGCCACGCGCCGAAGCCAGGGTCGGCCAGCTTGTCGGTGGTCCAGATCTCTTCATGGCTCTCCACGTGCATGCTCTTGCCCATGCCGAGGACCTTCATGACCATGGTGTAGGAGGTGTCGAAGACATACCTGGTGGTGGGGTAGCCCGCGACCTCCCCGCCGGGGACGGGGTCGGCGGCCTCGACCTTCCTGTCCCGGACCTCCATCTTCACCACGCCGCCCATGGCGTTCATCATGGCGCCCGCACCCCGCAGCATGGCCTCCATGTCCCAGGCACTGTACGTCTTCTCCTCGGGGTTCACCAGGTACATGGTCTTCCCGCCGTCGGTGGAGATGATGTAGGAGCCCTCGGGCACGCCGGCGCCCATGGAGGAGCCCTTGAAGACGACGCGGGCCCTGTCGCCCTCGACCCACCCCTCGACGGTGAAGAGGTTGGGCTTCTGGCCGGCGGCCTCGGTGCGGTTCTCGGCCACGAAGTGGTACCCCGCCAGCACGTTGCCGGCCGCGAGGATCATCATCAAGAAAAGAACTGTACTCTTTCTCATTTATCTACCTCCTGTGGTGATCCCCCGGGTCGCTCCCGGCTCCTGCGGATCGCAGGTTGTGTGGGGACAAACACAGGATAGCACGGCAGGGAGGTGGTGGGAGAGACCGGTCCGGGCGCTGTCGAGGACGGCAAAGCAGGTCCGGGGGCCATGACCCCGGCGTCTCCCTCATCCGCGGCCGGGCCACCGCCCGTAGGTGTCCACCAGCTCCGCCAGGCGAGCCTGGAGGGCTGCGTCCAGCATCCACGGGGTGATGCGAAATCCCCAGTTGCCCTCGGCCTTCCCGGGGGTGTTCATGCGGCAGTCGGACCCCAGGCCGGCCAGGTCCTGGTGGGGCACGATGGCACGATCGGCCACGGAGGCCATGGCCGCGCGCACCAGATCCCAGTGGATCTCGGCTCCATCGGTGGCCAGGTAGCGTCGCACCAGATCCCGCTCGTCCTCGGTGGCCTCCTCCTGCCACCAGCCCACCGTGGTGTTGTTGTCATGGGTGCCGGTGTAGACCACAAGGTCCCGGGTGTGGGCGTAGGGAATGTAGGTGCTGCGCGGCTCGGGGCTGAAGGCGAAATGAAGGACCACCATGCCGGGAAGGCCCAGCTCGCGGCGAAGCTCGTGCACATCCTCGGTGATGGTGCCCAGGTCCTCGGCCACGAAAGGCAGGCCGCCCAGGGCCTCCCCCACCGCGTCGAAGAGCTCACGGCCGGGGCCGGACACCCAGCGGCCGTTGACGGCGGTCTTCTCTCCAGCGGGCACCTCCCAGTGGGCCACAAAGCCCCGGAAATGGTCCAGGCGCACGGCATCACAGAGCCGCGTGGCGTGGTGCAGGCGCGCGATCCACCAGGCGAAGCGCTCCTCCCGGTGACGATCCCAGGCATAGAGAGGATTGCCCCAGAGCTGGCCGGTCTCCGAGAAGTGGTCGGGCGGGACGCCGGCCACCACCGTGGGCCGCCGTTCGGCATCCAGCAGGAAGAGCTCGGGGCGGGCCCAGACCTCGGCAGAGTCCAGGGCCACGAAGATGGGCACGTCACCCAGGATGCGCACGCCCACCTCCCGCGCATGGCGCTGCAGGGCGCGCCACTGGCGGAAGAAGAGGAACTGGCAGAACCGGGAAAAGCCGATCTCCATGCAGTTGGCTCCGGCCCAGGCTTCCAGGGCTGCAGGATCCCGCAGTCGGAGCCTTTCCGGCCACTCGGGCCAGGGGGCACCCCCGTGGGCCCGCTTCAGCGCGTCGAAACGGCACCAGTCCTCCAGCCAGGAGGCCTCGGTCACTGCGAAGGACTCGAGCTCGTCGGCCAGGTGATCCGGGGGACGCTCCGAAAAGCGCTCCCAGGCGGCACGAAGAAGACTCTCCCTGGCGGGCACCACACGGGACCAGTCCACCCACTCCGAGGGCAGACCGGGAATCACCGCCAGGTCATCCTCGCTGACCAGGCCGTCCTCGAGGAGAAGCGCCGGAGAGACCAGCAGGGGATTCCCGGCAAAGGTGGAGGCGGCCGAGTAGGGCGAGTGGCCGGGCCCGGGCGGATTCAGCGGCAGCACCTGCCACCAGCGGACACCAGCTCCGGCCAGCCAGTCCACCCACGCGTGGGAGGCCGGCCCCAGGTCCCCGATCCCGAAGGGTGACGGGAGACAGGTGGGATGCAGCAGCACGCCGGCCGAGCGTTCGGAGTCCATGGAACCATCGTACCGCGAATCGTGGCCGGAGTGGAGCCGTGGGGTGCGACACCTGCCCTCCCGCCCGCGCGACGGCCACCCGACCGTGCAACACCCACCCCTCCGCCCGTGCACGGTACGACGCCCGTCCACCCGCTCATCATGAAACGTGAGCCGCTTGCAAGACCCTCTGAAGGTCATACCCATCGGCCTGGCGTGACATCGAACGTGGATCCGGATGTTCTTCTATCTTCTTCTTGATCCGATCAATCCGTGTCATCCGTGGTTCATTTTCCCGGGCGGGTGGGAGCCGATCCGCGAGAATCCTTCTCGATCCAGGACTCCCGCAACAGGTTCACGTGAAAGGCAAAACGAATGAGGCGCTTCCGATGTGAGCGCAAAAGACTGGTGCGGCCAGTGCGGGTGGGTCCATCGCGCCCTGCTCCCCTGCCCCTCCGCTCCCCTGCCCCCCTGCTCCCTCCGTGCTACCCTTTCCCATGGAGCGCCCCTGCGGCGCTCCAGGCCGTTGGAGGCACCGATGGAGATGCCCGTGACCACATCACCCATGACCGCGGAGGAGTTCCGGGAACGCTTTCTCCACTATCTGCGGTACATCCGCGGCCTGGAGCTTGCGGACGCCGGCCCGGCGGACCATCTGGCCGCGGTGGAGCTGGTGGTGCGCGAGACGCTCATCGACCGGGCGGTGGAGACCCGGTGCGCCTGGCGGCGGGTCCGCCCCAAGACGGTCCACTACCTCTCCATGGAGTTCCTGATCGGGCGGCTGCTCACCAACAACCTCATCGCCACCGGCCTCGAGCGGGCCGCACGGGAAGCGCTGGACGACCTGGGGCTCAGCCTGGCCGCCATCACCGAGGAGGAGGCCGACCCGGGCCTGGGCAACGGCGGCCTCGGGCGCCTGGCGGCCTGCTTCCTGGACTCGCTGGCCACCCTGGACTACCCCGCCTTCGGCTACGGGCTGCGCTACGACTACGGCATGTTCCGGCAGGAGTTCGAGAAGGGCTGGCAGGTGGAGCTGCCCGACACCTGGCTCAAGGGCGGCTACGCCTGGGAGATTCCCCGCCCCGACCTGACCGTGCCCGTGCGCATCGGCGGGCAGGTGGAGTGGCACGAGGGCGCCCACGGCAGGTTCCGGCCGCGCTGGGTGGGCTGGCGCTGCTTCTACGCCGTCCCCCACGACGTCCTGGTGGCCGGCTACGGCACGCACACGATCTCCGTGCTGCGCCTGTGGTCCGCCGACGCCCCCAGCGAGTTCGACTTCCACATCTTCTCCCAGGGGGACTTCCTCAAGGCGGTGGCCGACCGCGAGCGGGTCCAGGCCATCACCAGGGTGCTCTACCCCGCCGACCACGTGGAGGCGGGCCGCAGGCTGCGGCTCCTCCAGGAGTACCTCCTGGTGGCGGCCTCGGTGCAGGACGCCGTGAACCGCTTCCGGCTGCACCACGGCGAGGCGTGGGAGCTGCTGCCGGAGAAGGTGGCCTTCCAGCTCAACGACACCCACCCCGCGCTCACGGTGGCGGAGCTCATGCGCTTCCTGGTGGACGACGCCGATCTCCGCTGGAGCACCGCCTGGGAGATCGTCCGGGCCACCTGCTCCTACACCAACCACACCCTCCTCTCCGAGGCGCTGGAGACCTGGCCCGTCTCCCTCATGGAGGAGATCATCCCCCGGCACGTGCAGATCATCTACGAGATCAACCGGCGCTTCCTGGAGAGCGTGGGCAACGGTGCCTCCGGCGACATGGACCGGCTCGGGCGGCTGTCCATCGTGCACGAGGACGGCGAGAAACGCTTCCGGATGGCCAACCTGGCCATCGTGGGCTCCCACAGGGTCAACGGCGTGGCGAGGCTCCACACCCGGCTGCTGACCACGCGGGTGGTGCGGGACTTCGCCGAGCTGTGGCCGGAGCGCTTCGTGGCCATCACCAACGGCATCACGCCCCGCCGCTGGCTGGGTGCGTGCAACCCGCGCCTTGCCTCCGCCATCACCCGCCGCATCGGCCCGGACTGGCTGCGGGACCTGGACCGGCTGGCGGAGCTGAGCGGGCTGGCCGGCGACGAGGAGTTCCAGGCGGAGGTGGCCAACGTCAAGGAGGCCAACAAGCAGGACCTGGCCGTGGTGATCCGGGAGCTGTGCGACCTGGAGGTGGACCCGGCGTCGCTCTTCGACGTGCAGATCAAGCGGCTTCACGAGTACAAGCGGCAGCTCCTCAACGCGCTGCACATCATCCATCTCCACCAGCGCCTCAAGGACGACCCCGGCCAGGAGATCACGCCGCGCACCTTCATCTTCGGCGCCAAGGCGGCCCCGGCCTACCACATGGCCAGGCTCATCATCCGGCTCATCAACGGGATTGCCGAGGTGATCAACGATGACCCGGAGGTGGCCGGCCGCCTGAAGGTGGCCTTCCTGCCCGACTACCGGGTGACCCTGGCCGAGAAGATCATCCCCGCCGCCGACCTCTCCGAGCAGATCTCCACGGCGGGCTGGGAGGCCTCCGGCACCGGCAACATGAAGCTGGCGCTCAACGGGGCCCTGACCATCGGAACGCTGGACGGCGCCAACGTGGAGATCCGGGACGCCGTGGGCGAGGAGAACATCTTCATCTTCGGGCTCACCGCCGACGAGGCGGCCCGCCTCCCGGCCTCGGGCCAGTACAGCCCCTGGGACCACCACCGTGCCGACGAGGACCTGGCCCGCGTTCTGGACGCCCTCCGGGACGGCGTGTACACGCCCGGGGACGAGGGGGTCTCCCGCCAGATCTGGTCGTCGCTCATGGAGCACGGGGACCGCTACCTCCACCTGGCCGACTTCCGCTCCTACGTGGACACCCAGCAGCGGGTGGCGGACCTGTACCTGGACCGTCGGGCGTGGTCGGAGAAGGCCATCCGCAACATCGCCGCCATGGGCTACTTCTCCTCGGACCGCGCCATCCGCGAGTACGCGGCAAAGATCTGGAACCTCCAGCCCGTCCCGCTGCGGCCCGGGAGCTGACCGGATCCACCGGACGGCCGCCGGTGGTACCATGGCATGAGAGAACCTGTCCGGTTCGGGAACAGAGGGTGCAGAACGCTCCGGAACCGAGCACACCCGCGTGAGACGTCGCACCCGGCACGGGAGATGGGGCATGGCGGCAGGAGATAGACCATGAGTCGGACGGGCCGGCCCGAGCAGCGGGATGATCATCCCGATTTCCGGCCGGAGGAAACCGTCCAGGATGCGGGCAGTTTCCGTGCGCTGTTCGAGAACGCACCGGAGGCCATCTACATCCAGGCCCAGGACGGGACCTTCCTCGACGTGAACCGTGCGGCCTGCGAGATGTACGGCCTGCCGCGGGAGGAGCTGCTCCGGAAGAACCCCGCCGACCTCTCGGCCACCGACATGAACGACCTGGAGGCCGTGGAGGCCATGGTCCGGGACACCTTCGAGAACGGGACCATGCACGCCTTCGAGTTCTGGGGCGTCCGTGCGGACGGCACCCCGTTCCCCAAGGACGTCCGGATCGTCCCGGGAACCTACAGGGGGAACCGGGTGGTGGTGGCCTTCGCCAGGGACATCACCGAGACGAAGGCCGCCCAGGCGGCGCTCCGTGAATCCGAGGAGCGGCTGCGGACGCTGATGAACGCCAGCCCGGACGCCATCTGTTTCAAGGACGGCGAGGGACGCTGGATCGAGTCCAACGATGCCAACCTCGAGGTGTTCGACCTGGTGGGCGTGGACTTCCGGGGCAGGACGAACGCCGAGCTGGCAGAGCTCACCCCCTTCTTCCGTGAGGCCCTCCTCACCTGCCGGTCCACCGACGAACAGGCCTGGTCCACGGGCAGGGCTTCCAGGAGCCGGGAGGTGATCCCGCGTCCGGACGGCACCACCAAGGTCTTCGACGTGATCAAGGTCCCTCTGTACCATTCCGACGGATCCCGGAAGGGGCTGGTGGTCTTCGGACGGGACATCACCGAGCAGGTGGCAATGGAGACCGCGCTCAAGGAGTCTGAGGAGCGCTACAGGGACCTGGTGGAACGCGCGGGGGTGGCAATCCTCACCGATGACAGGGAGGGCCGGATCACCTTCCACAACAGGCGTGCCCTGGAGCTCTACGGCCTGATGGAAGACGAGATCTCGGGCATGAGCATCCTGGACTTCGTCCATCCCGAGGACCGTGAGCGGGTCTGGGCGAATCACCAGTCCCATCTCTTCGGAACCGGGTCCACGGGCAGTTACGAGTTCCGGGGCCTCACCCGAGACGGGCAGGTCCTGCACCTGACCGTGGACGTGACTCCCCTCCTCGTGGACGGGAGACCGGTGGGAACCCGCTCCTACATCCGGGACGTGACACGGGAGAAGCGCCTCCACGAGCAGCTCCTCCAGGCCCAGAAGCTGGAGACCGTGGGCCGGCTCGCCGGAGGAATCGCCCATGATTTCAACAACGTGCTGGCCGCCATCCGCTCCTATGCCGAGCTCCTCCAGCTCCGCTTTCCTCCGGAAGTGGAGCCGGACAATGCCATCACGGGGATACTCCGCGCCACCGAACAGGGATCACGCCTCACTCGCCAGCTTCTGGCCTTCGCCCGTCGTCAGCCGGGAGCCCTGGAGGAGATGGACCTGGACGAACTCATCACCGGCATGGAGAACACCCTGCATCGGATCGTCGGCGAGGACGTGGAGCTCATCATCCGGCCCGGCGCCGGCCACGCCCCGGTGCTCGCGGATCCCGGCCAGATGGAGCAGGTCCTGATGAACCTCGTGGTGAATGCCCGGGATGCCATGCCTGATGGGGGACGACTCGAGATCGAGACCGACATCCTGGAGCTCGTGGAGGAGACCTCCGTCCGGCCGGACCCGGAGCAGTGGGTGGTCCTCCGGGTGACGGACACCGGAACCGGCATGTCCGACAAGATCCAGGAGCACATCTTCGAACCGTTCTTCACCACCAAGACACCGGAGAAGGGCACCGGTCTCGGCCTGTCCACCTGCTACGGGATCATCTCGGATGTGGGGGGCCGGATCGAGGTGGACAGCGAGCCCGGGAGGGGTACCACGGTCTCTGTCCTGCTGCCCCGGATCGTAGGGGACCCGAACACGGCGGCCGAGCCTCCGGAAGAGGCGCCGCTACCCTCCGGGACGGAGATCATCCTCCTCGTGGAGGACAACCACCAGCTCAGGGAGAGCCTCGCCGAGGTGCTCCGCGTGCTGGGGTACCAGGTGCTGGAGGCGGAGGACGGCCACCGTGCCCTCGAGCTGGTGGAGTCCCCTGACACCACCATGGATCTCCTGATCACCGACGTGGTCATGCCCGGGATTCCGGGCACCACCCTGGCGAACCAGCTTCGCCAGCGGTTCCCGGGCCTTCCCGTGATTCTCATGTCGGGCCACCTCCACGGGCACGAACGGCCCGACGACGGGGATCCCGACGTGATCCTCCTCCCCAAGCCCACCTCCGTGAAGGATCTCGCTGCCACGATCCGGAAGCTGCTTGACGAGCGCCGGGCCTGAGCTCACCGGCGATGTCCGGTCCGATCCACGAGCATCGGCGGGTCGGGGCCGAACAGCCACCGCCCGGAACCCAGGAGAGCGCGGGCGGCCAGGTCGTCGCCGAGAAACCCCACACCGGGCCCCGGCAGCGGGAGTGCCGGGGCCAGAAGCCACGCCCACCGAGGGGAAACCCGCCGCGGTGGATGCTCCGGCAGCGGGTGGCCCCCAGGCCTTCCTACACCAGGTTCCTGGCCCGGGCGGCGGCCTCCAGCTCCTCCCGGAAGTCGGGGTGGGCGATGTCGATGAGCTGGCGGGCCCGTTCCCTCAGGCTCCTGCCGTAGAGGTCGGCGATGCCGTACTCGGTGACCACCCAGTGGACGTCAGCCCTGGTGGTGACCACACCGGAGCCGGGCAGGAGGGTGTCCACGATCCGGGAGATCTTCCCACCCTTCGCCGTGGAGGGCAGGGCGATGATGGGCACGCCCCCCCTGGAGCGGGCGGCGCCACGGATGAAGTCCAGCTGGCCGCCGAAACCCGAGTAGATCGAGGTGCCGATGGAGTCGGCGCAGACCTGCCCGGTCAGGTCCACCGCGATGGCCGAGTTGATGGCCACCATCCGGTCGTTCTGGGCCACGATGAACGGGTCGTTCACGTACTGGTTGGGGTGGAACTCCATGAAGGGGTTGTTGTCCACGAAGTCGAAGGCCTTGCGCGTCCCGATCACGAAGGAGGCCACGATCTTGCCCCGGTGGAGGGTCTTCTTCTCGTTGGTGATGACCCCCATCTCGAAGAGGTCCACCAGTCCGTCGGAGAACATCTCCGTGTGGACCCCCAGGTGCCTCTTCTCCTCCAGGAAGAGGAGGACGGCGTCGGGGATCTCGCCAATGCCCATCTGGAGGGTGGCACCGTCGGGGATCAGCGAGGCGATGCGTTCCCCGATGGCCTTCGCCACGTCGGAGATCTCCGGAGCCATGGGGTGCTCGATCACGGGCTCGTCCACCTCCACCACGTGGGTGAGCTTGGAGACGTGGACGAAGCTGTCGCCCAGGGCCCTCGGCATGCGCTGGTTCACCAGCGCGATGACGGACCGGGCGTTCTCCACGGCGGCCTTGGTGGCGTCCACACCCACCCCGTAGGAGCAGAAGCCGTGCTCGTCGGGGGGGGAGACGTGGATCAGCGCCACGTCGATGGGCAGCCGGCCCGAGGTGATCAGCCGGGGCACCTCGTGGAGGTGGATGGGCACGAAGTCGGCCCGCCCCTCGTTCACGGCGGCCCGCACGTTGCCACCGGTGAAGAGCGCCCGGTGACGGAAGTGGGCCTCCATGCCGGGCTCGGCGTAGGGCGCCGGCCCCAGCGTCAGGATGTGGACCACCTCCACGTTCTCGAGCTCGGAGGCGCGGGCCACCATGGCCTCGATGAGCTTCACCGGGGTGTTGCAGCCCGGGTGAATCCAGACGTGGTCCCCGGAGCAGATCCCCCGCACGGCTTCCTCCGCGGTGGTGACGTGGGACCGGTACCGTTCCATCCATTTCATGGCGATACCTCCACGTCCTCCACCGGCGTGAAGGGCACCCCGAAGGCCTCCGAGAGGCTCTCCCGGACACAGGCTCCGTTGTAGGTGTAGGTTCCCCGGCGCAGGGCGGAGTTCTCGCGCACCGCCCGGTCGAAGCCCTTGGCTCCGATCTCCTCCACGAAGGGCAGGATGGCGTCGGTCAGCGCCCTGGTGGAGGCCCGGGAGGCCTGGGAGGGCAGGTTGGGCACGCAGAAGTGGATGATTCCCTCCTCCTCGTAGGTGGGGTTGGAGAAGTCGGTGGGCCGGGAGGTCTCGCAGCAGCCCCCCTGGTCGATGGAGAGGTCCATGATGATGGAGCGGGGTTTCATGGACTTCAGCATCTCCCGGGCCACCAGGATCGGCGCGCGCTCGCCGTGGACCGCAACGGCGCAGAGGAAGATGTCGGCGAACTCCAGGGCCTTCTCGATGCTGGCCCGGGTGGCGAGCATGGTGGGCACATTGTTCCCCACCCGGTGCTGGAGGCGTCTGAGGGCGTTGATGTCCCGGTCCAGGACCACCACGTGGGCACCGATGCCGCGGGCCGTGGCAGCGGCACATGTCCCCAGCGTCCCCGCACCCAGGATCACCACCGAGGCCGGCGGGATCCCCGGGGCCCCGCCGATGAGCATGCCCTTGCCGCCGAACTCGTTGAGCAACAGGCCCGAACCCATGATGATGGCGATCCGGCCGGCGATCTCGCCCATGGCCTGAAGCACGGGGGCGTTGCCCTCGTCGTCCTCGATGATCTCGAAGCCCACCGTGGTGATGCCCTTCTCCAGGAGCCCCACGAAGCGCTCCCGCGGGGCCACCGCCAGGTGCCATGAGGACATCACCACCTGCCCGGGCTGGAGCAATGCGAACTCCGCCGGCCTCGGTGGAGAGACGCGCACCAGCATCTCCGAGCGGAGCACCACCTCCTCCTCGGAGAAGACGATGGTGGCCCCCGCGGCCTCGTAGGCCTCGTCGGAGAAGCCGGCGTCCACCCCGGCCGAGCTCTCCACCCAGACCCTGTGGCCGTCACCGGTGAGCGCCCGGACGCCACCGGGTGTCAGCCCCACCCTGTACTCGAACGGCTGGCGTTCCTTCACGAGCCCGAAATCCATGGATCATCCTCCATCCGGCCGGTCCCGCCGGCCTTCCCCGGTTCCCGCGGATTCCATCACAGTCGGGAGCGGGGGGCAAACCCCGGTCCAGCCCGGACTATCCATGGTGTTTCGGCTGTGCGGCGCAATCCACCATTCCTGGCGACGTTTCGCGCCGCTCGCTGCGAACCGTCCTGAATGATCCGGCCTAGCCGCCGACAGCCTCCAGGTGCGCCCGCATCCGGTCCAGCAGGCCCGCCACCGCCTCCCGGCCTCCGGGGCCCATGTGGAGCTCCACCCTCCAGAGCACCCCGGCCTCCCGCCGGACGAAGGCCACCGCGGCCCACCAGAGGGGCGCGAGCGGTGCGGCCAGCGCCTCACCCGCCCCCTCCCCCTCCGGGTCGAAGTCCACGGGGTCCACGTGCTCCCCCAGCCGGATGCCGGAGGGCAGGACGAGCCAGAGCTGGGTGAGCCCCTCGAAGGCGCCGTGGGACAGGCCGTGGTCGAGGCGGGAGGCGACGTCCTGGACGCGGCCGAAGGCCACCATCTGGCACTCGGGCTCTCCCGGCTCGCGGTACACCAGGTTGTAGACGTACCCCGGCCCGGACAGTGACTCCGCCACGCGCACCAGCGTGTCCACCAGCACCGCCCGACCCCGGGACTCGAGCTCCGCCGGGACGTCCACCGCAACCGAGGCCACGGCCCGGTCACTCTTCTCGCGCCAGCCCACCTCCACGCGGACGGCATCCCCCCTTCGCCGGGCCTTCCACCAGCGCACCGCCGCCACCCAGGGCGCCATCACCACCAGCGCCACGGACCCCAGGACCAGCCCCAGGCACCCACGGCGCGGACCGTCTCCGGCCGTCGTATCCCGCTCCACGCCGCGAGTATAGCCGGGGGATATGGGAGGTGAAGGAGTGAAGACGTGAAGACGTCCCCCGCCCGCCCGGGAGGGCAGGGGGGCAGGGGCGAGGGAGAGAGGCTCGCAGAAGCCAGCGCGCGGAGGGGCACAGCCCCGGCGGTGTGTGGAGCCGGGACGGCGGACGCTCGCGTCCGCCAGCCACGGCGCCACACACCGCAGGCGCGGCCCTGCCGTGCCCCGCGCGCCACACCGTCACGGCCACGGCCACGGTCGCGGCCAGGGTCACGGACAGGGCCGGGGTCACGGACGGGGGCACGGTCACGGACGGGGGCACGGGACAGGGGCGCGGAGGAGCAGGGGAGCAGGGGAGAACGCGCTGCGTCCACCCTTGACATCCACACCGGAAGTGCTTCATTCGTTTCACGTTTCACGCTTCACGTTTCACGAAAAAAAACAGCCGCCCCCTCGCGGGGGCGGCCGGGTGTGCCTGGCGCCGTGACCGGTCAGAACTTCCAGCTCGTGTACGCCCAGACCTTGCTCACGTCGCGGGAGTACTCGTCCGCGTCGTAGAAGGCGGCCTTGAGCGCGAAGGTCTGCTTCCAGCTGGTGGTGTAGGACGCCAGGAGGTCCCACTCCGAGCCGTAGCTGGCACCACCGGTGTTGGCGGAGAAGTCGTGGTAGATGGCGGCGAACTTCCACGCCGCGGCCCTGTAGGCCAGGGAGAGGTAGAAGTCCTCGAGGCCGTTGGCCGGCGTCTTGAGGAAGATGTCGGCCCAGCCGTTCCAGGCGTGGAGCGTGGCCAGCGGCGTGGAGAAGGCGCCCTTGCCCGGCTCGCCCTCCAGCACCTCGTAGGCGAGCTTCGCGGTGAAGCCGCCGAAGGTTCCACCCACACCCGCCCGGTGGTACCAGGCGTCCACGTTGCCGGGGTTGTCACCCGCATCGCTCTGCCTGGCGATCTCGGCGTCGTAGAGGAGCTTCCAGGAGGAGAACGGCACGTTGCCGTGGTCCCTCACGCCGAAGGTCAGCGTGGAGGCGCCCGAGTCGGCCAGCCGCTCGTAGTCCACCAGGTAGCCGTAGCCCGTGAGGGTGTTGTTCTTCCCGAGCTTCCCCCCCAGGTTGAGCAGGTGGGTCCCCATGGGCTTCTGGTCACCGAAGATCCGGTTCTGGTTCCACACGTAGGCGTAGGTGAGCGTCACCCCGGGGATGAGCCCGGTGCCGAAGCGCAGCGCGTCGAAGGACTGGTGGAACTGGCGCCAGCCCACGTTGCCCACGAAGCGGACGTTGTCCAGCAGGATGGGCTGCCGGCCGAACTTGAGGAAGGTGTTCTCCGAGGCGAAGCGCCACTTCAGGAAACCCTGGTAGAAACCGGTGATGGATGGGTCGGCGATGACCGGACGGTCCGACACCCCGTTCCAGTCCCCGCCGGCCCCCTTGTCGTTGTGGCGGTTCTCCAGGCCCAGGTCCAGCACGCTCTGGAACTCGGCCGTGACGGAGAAGCCCTTCCACTCCCTGGTGGCGTAACCGAGGGCGAAGCGCAGGGTGGAGGCCTGCCCGGTGTCGTCGAAGCTGTCGTCGTCCACGTTCTCGTACCGGTACCGCAGGTTCAGCAGCACCTTCCCCCTGGTGATGGCGTCGCCGAAGGTGGCGGCGTCCTCGTCGGCCGCGGCCGCGGGCAGGGCGAGGGTGGCGCCGACCAGCGCCAGGGCCAGCGCCAGGGCGGTGACCCGCTTCGTTGTGAAGATTCTCGTTCTCATGGTCTCTCGGTCCTCCTTGATGGACGTGGATTGCTCTGGAAAACGGGCTCCCCGCCCCGCGGCGGGGAGCCCGGGGCGGTCAGTGTCGGAACGAGCGGAGGAACTCCTGCCGGAGGTACTCCTGCTCGAACCGGAGGGGATCCTTCTCCCCGGGTGTCTCCAGGTTCCTGAAGGGGCCCGGAGCGTCGGTGGCGAGAATCGAGTGGCAGAGGGTGCAGTCGTCGGAGATCCAGTGTCCCCCCTCGTCCACCAGGTCCCGGTTGTGGCATCGGAAGCAGCCCTTGCTCTCCCGGTGGCCCATCAGGCTCGGGTAGGTGCCCCACGAGAGGTTCATGTAGGGGTGGACGTTCCGTGTCCACGCCTCCTGCAGCGCCCCGATGGCCTCGTCGAGAGCCCTGGCCTGGCCTGCCAGGAGGTCGGGGTGGTTGCGCCGGTAGTAGCTCGCGACGCCGGAGGCGATGCCCCGCCGGGCCGCCTCCGCATCCGGGTACTCCGCCATCAGGGCCGCCACGGCCACCTTCTTGATGTGGGGCAGCGAGCGGTCGATCCTCCCGAGGCGCATTCGCGTCTCGACCGCGCCCTCGGGTGTCTCGTAGATGTGGGTGGCGCGGTTGTGACAGTCCACGCAGTCCATGGTCCGGATGTCCTCGGCCCGCGGCTCCTCGTCCAGCCGGCGGTTCACGTACCGGGAGGTGGTGCCGTCCGGCCGGTCCACCTCCACCCAGATCATCTCCTGGCGCTCGTCGTCCAGCGAGGCGTACCGGACGTGGACGTCCCTGGCCACGTGCCAGTGGATGCCCCCCTCGTCCACGGTGCCGTTGACCTTCAGGCTGAGGGTCGTGTAGCGGGGCGTGGAGGCCTCGTCGTCGCCGTAGTGGACGATGGTCTTCAGGCGGTTGCCGTAGAACTTCTCCGGCCAGTGGCACTTCTCGCAGGTCTCCCGTGCCGGACGGAGCGTGTGGACCGGCGTCGGGATGGGACGCCGGTAGGTGTTGAAGGTGGCCAGCCAGATCTGCCGCAGGCCGTTGAGCTTGGCATCGATGTGGGCCCTGACGCCCTCGCCCACGTGGCACTCCACGCAGGCCACCCGGGCGTGGGGCGACTGCTGGTAGACCACCCACTCAGGGTTCATGACCTTGTGGCAGGCCGTGCCGCAGAAGTTGGGCTGGTCCATGAAGTGGAGCCCCGCCACGCTGGCCACCACGAGGATGAACACGTTGATGGTCGTCATGACCAGCAACGTCCGGATCAGCGGGGCGCCCAGTGGCGTCTCCTCCAGCTCCTCCTCGCCGAAACGCTGCGCCACCAGCTCCCTGAGGCTGAGGCCGGCCTCCTTCCTCGTGCGGTACCAGCCGATGGGAATCAGCAGGAGCCCCAGGACGAAGAGGGCCGGGAGGGTCATGAAGCTGATGAGGCCAACGTAGGCGTTGGTGACCACGCCGGTGAGGTTCGCCGCCAGGAACAGCAGGAACATCACCGCCGTGGAGGTCACCAGGACCACGCCGATCCGGCCCAGCCGGTCGATGGACAGGGCCCGTACGAACTTGAGATAGCGCCGGAACATGGCGGTCCTCAGTCGGACTCGAACAGGTTCTCGTACGTCTTCTGCATCTCGCCGGAACGGATCTCCTTCTTGAGCTCCTTGGTGGGCCGGTCAAGCCAGTCGTGCATCGGGTTCCTGGTGATCAGCTTCTCGATGAGCGCGTTGACCTCGGGGTCGTTGTAGGCCTCGGCCTCGGGCAGGAACTTGAAGTAGAAGTGCTGGGCCACGTCGTAGAAACCGTGCCACCAGGTGTAGTCCGGCCCCATCATGGCGGCACCGTGACGTGCCCTGCGTCCCTCGTGGTGCCAGAGCTCCCAGTAGGTCCACTCGATCTTGTTGGAGAAGGCCGCCTTGTGCTTCATGAGACCCTTCTTCCGGATCAGGTTCATGATCTCTGTGGCGGGCTCGGCGAACTTCACGTTGTAGAGGCGCACCGTGGCGTCGAACTGGTAGAAGTGGCCGTCCACGAAGCGGTTCTCGTGGCACGCCGTGCACACCTCCTTCATGTTCTTGCGCTTGCGCTCGTGCTCCGGCTTGTACCTGGAGATGGGCGGCCGCAGGGTCCAGGCGATGCGCTGGCCCACGTCGTGGGTGACCTTCTGGGTCGAGGTGGCCGACATGTGGCAGGTGGCGCAGGTGGGGGCCGCGTTGTAGCTGACACCGGGGATCCAGACCGCCGCGTCCAGGTTCATCTCGTCGATGTTGGTGAAGTAGGCGTTGCCGTGCTTGGACTCCTCGTAGATCTCCTTCTGGGGATGGTCCGGGCCCAGGTGGCACTTGGAGCACGCCTCCGGCTGCCGCGCCTGCGCCCGCGAGAAGGCGTGGCGGGTGTGGCAGGCCGTGCACGAGCCCTTGGAGCCGTCGGGGTTCAGGCGGCCGATGCCAGAGTTGGGCCAGGACTTCTTCGGAAGCTTGTTGGGCGCCTTCTTGTCCACCACCACCCTGGTCCCGTGGCAGTTCTCGCAGCCCTGGATGGCCACGGGGGCCCCGCCCGCCACGTGGGCCAGGTAGGCGTCCTTGGAGTCGAGGATCTCACCAGCGGTGGCGTGGTAGGAGCTGGCCACCTCCTCGGCCTCCCTCTTGTGGCAGCGCCCACAGTCCCTGGGCGTCACCAGTGTGGCGATGAAGGCACCGTAGTGCTCGTAGGCGTCCGGCTCACGGCGCTCGGCCCGGTGGCAGTCGAGACAGGTCACGCTGTTGGCCGCGTGCTGGGAACCCAGCCACTGCTGGTAGAGCCCGGGGCTCTTCTCCTTGTGGCAGGTCATGCACTTGCCGGCCACCGTGGTCTTCTCCGTGGCGGCCCGCGCGCCCACCGCCAACCCGAGCATCACCACCACCAACACCACTCCACGGAATCCACGCATCACTCTCCTCCTTTCGCACACCGGCACCCCACGGGCCATACGCCTGGAGGACGACCGGAGAGCTGGATCACGACCTTGTCCCTCATTCGTCTCCATTGTTGAACAACCACGAATCCGTGCATTGACCCGGGTCAAGGAACACCGGGAAACGCACGGATTCCTTCCGCCGTTGCTTCCCCATCACAGCGGGGGAAACTCCGCGAGGATCCTGTGGACGGCCACCCGGATCTGCTCCTCCGTCCGCAGGCCGCCGGCCCCCGAGCCCGCGGCCACCGCGGACCAGACGGGCCTGTCGCGATCGCCCATCCAGACCGAGATCGTCAGGGACCCGGAGCGCTTCATGCCGAGCCCCACCGGAGCCGCCTCGGTGGACCCGCTCGAGGGCGCCTGGTTGCTCCGGCTCGCCGTGTGGTACTGGGACAGGCGGAACGAGACCCTGAAGTCGCAGGGAGCACCCTCCTTCTGGAGATAACCGCGCTGTTCCAGCTCCTCCTGGAGCGCCCGGCGCGCCATGTCCGCCGTGGCCTTGAGCGACTCACCCTCACCCCGCTCGGCCCCACGGATCGTCGCCGGCGCCCAGCAGTAGGTCTTCATCCCGGAGAAGTCCACCCCCGGTGTCACGTCCGTCTTGACCTCGAAGTTCGAGGTGCTGGTGCTGGTGGAGCACCCCGTCCCCAGCACCGCCAGCATCACGCCCAGCCCCATGAGCAGCGCTCGTCGCATCTGGTCCGCCTCCCCGTGCCACATCTCGTTGGTCTCCATCTGTGATGGTACTCCCATTATGCGCCTCCGGACACCGTTCCACCACCCCCCGGGAGGACAGTGACGGAGGGTGGCAGCGAGAGCCGAGGGAGGGGGAAGCGACCCTGGAAATGGAAATGGCGACAGGAATATCCGTCCGCGGATCCTCCGGACGGACGAACATGAACCAGTGGAGGCCGCACACCCTTCCCCTGAATTGGAGATCAGCCCTTCCGAGGCACGGGCACGTTCTTCGGGGCGGACCTCCAGCTCTGCCGGGAAGCATCCCTGGAGCCGAATCCAGCGGCCGTCCATCACCGCCGACGCGGGACTCCCCTATACTTCTGCCGTGATTGCAGCCATGCTCGCCGCCACCTCGGGCCTCGCGCTGGCCCTCGCCCTGCCCGGGGCCGGCTGGGCCCCCCTGGTGCTGCTGTTCCCCGGCCTCCTGCTCGAGGCCGTCCACCGGAGCACCACCTGGCGGAGGGCGGCCCTGGCGGGCTGGCTGGGCGGCACGGTCCACTGGCTGGTGGCCACCAGCTGGATCCTCCCCGTCATGCACCACTACGGTGGCCTCCCCCTTGCGGCCGCGGTGGCGAGCCTGATGGCCATGTCCCTCCTGCTGGGGCTGACGTGGGCGGTGGCCGCGGGTGCCACCCGCGTGCTGCCGCCGGGGCTCCGGCCGTGGTTCTTCCCCCTCGCCTGGATCGCCGTGGAGGTGCTGCGGGAGCTCCCGGTCTACCGCTTCCCCTGGAACACCACGGCCTCGGTGCTCGCACCGTGGCCGGAGCTGCTCCAGTCGCTGCCCGTCTGGGGGGCCTCCGGCCTGGGGTGGGCGGTCACGGCCCTGGGCGCGGGGGCCTGGGCGGCCCTCCGCCGGGACACCCGTCTCTCCGGGGTCCTCCTCGCCCTCGTCGCGACCGCCGCCACTGCCGGCCTGACCCTGGTCTCGCCGGGACCGGGTGCCCCCGCGGGGCCGGCCCTGCGGGTGGCCGCCCTGCAGCCCGGCACCACCCTGGAGGAGAAGTGGGACCCCTCCCAGGCGGCAACCCTCGCCTCACGGGTCCTCGCCCAGACCCGGGACGCGGCCGCCTCCGGGGCGAGACTGATCCTCTGGCCGGAGAGCGCCATCCCCTACACGCTGGAGGCGGACCGCCGCTACCGGCACTTCGTGGAGGACCTCGCCTCGGACCTGGACGTGACCCTCGTGCTCAACTCCATCGGCGCCGCCCCCACGGGGGGCTACACAAACTCGGCCTACGTGGTGACCCCCCGGGGCCTCTCCCCCCACCGCTACGACAAGATCCGGCTCGTGCCCTTCGGCGAGTACGTCCCCGTGGTGGGCCGCTTCGCCTTCGCCGAGCCCCTGGTCCGCGAGGTGGGCCGCTTCACCCCCGGCACCGACTCGCGCCCCGTGGAGGCTGCGGGAACCCGGCTGGGGCTGGCCATCTGCTACGAGATCGTCTTCCCCTCCCTGGTGACCCGCGAGGTCCGGCAGGGTGCGGAGCTCCTGGTGACGCTCACCAACGACGGGTGGTACGGGTTCTCCTGGGCCCCCCGCCAGCACTTCGCCCAGGCCGTGCTCCGGGCCGTGGAGACCCGCCGGTGGGTGGCCCGCGCAGCCCTCACCGGCATCTCCGGTTTCATCGACCCCACGGGCCGGGTGGTGAAGACCCTCCCCGTCGGTGCCTCCGGCATCCTCGTGGCGGACGTTCAGCCCCTCACCGGCCTCACCCCGAGGGTCCGCCGGGGCGACTGGTGGGCCCTCCTCTGCGCGCTCGCCGCCGTCTTCCTGCTCCTGAGGGCGGCCCGGCAGCGCCCCGGCCCCCACCCACCCGCCCGGTGAAGACGTGAAGGGGTGAAGAGGTCCCCCACCCGGAGATGGCTCCGTCTCGACGTCCGGGACCGTGACGGTGTCCGGGACCGTGTCCGTGTCCGTGACAGGGTCGGGGTCCGCGTCAGGGCCCGTGTCCCCCCGGGGGTGGGAATGGAGGATCTGCCGGAGGTGGGGGTCGAACCCACACGGCCTTGCGGCCAGGGGATTTTAAGTCCCCTGCGTCTGCCATTCCGCCACTCCGGCGCCCTTCGTGGCCCCATGGTACCCCACGTCCCGGGCTATACTGGCGCCATGGCAGAACCGGAGACCCCGGACGGCACGTGTCCCGAGTGCGATGGCACGGGGTGGGTGCTCGTGGCCGAGGACGGCGTGGAGCTGGTCCGCCGGTGCGCCTGTGCAGAGGCCAGGCTCCGCAGGCGCCACCTGGAGGCGTCGGGCATCCCCCGGCGGTACCGCCACTGCACCCTGGAGAACTTCGAGCTCTGGGACCCGGAGAACCCCACGCTGCGGCGGGCCCACCGCATCGTCCGCGAGTTCGTGGACCTCTACCCGGAGGTGGACAAGGGGATCCTGTTCATGGGACCTGTCGGTACGGGCAAGACACACCTTGCTGTGGCAGCCCTCCGGGAGCTCATCGAGGCGAAGGGGGTCCGGGGGCGCTTTGCCGATTTCACGTCGCTGGTGCTCGAGATCCAGATGACCTTTGACGGGCCGGGCACCGCCCGGGAGATCCTGGAGCCCCTGGTCGGGGCCGAGGTGCTGGTCCTGGACGAGCTGGGGGCGGGCAAGGTCACGCCCTGGGTCATGGACCTGCTGTACTTCCTGGTGAACTCGCGGTACCTCCAGAACAGGGTGACGCTGTTCACCACGAACTTCCTCGACACGCCCCCCGAGGGCATGGAGTCCCTGGCGGACCGGGTCAGCACCAGGATCCGCTCGCGGCTCTACGAGATGTGCCGCCGTGTGGAGCTGCGCGGGAGCGACTACCGGCGGCGCCGCCTGGCCCACCGGGCGGAGCGGGGACAGGGGTGAGGCGCCTCCCCGCCCTGGCACTGGTCCTCCTCGCCACCGGCTGCGCCACCACGCGCCCGGTTCCACCCCCCGCACCCACACCGACTCCGGCCCCCACCGCCGTTCCGGTGCCGCCCACGCCCACCCCGGTTCCCACGCCCCCGCCTCCGCCCGAACCGGTTCCCATGCCCACCGGCGACGTGGACCCGCCGCTGATCCGGGTGCTGCTCGGCTCGGACACGGAGGTGGTGGGCTTCACGCAACCGGGGCGCCCCTTCCGCGTGGGCTGGGAGGGTGGGGAGCGCTGGATGTGGGGTCCGCTGGAGGCCCGGCCAGGCTTCACCCGGACGTGGCAGGTGGGCGCGTGGAGCGAGGAACGGTGGGCCGGCGAGGCCGTCGAGCGGCTGAGGGCGGGTCTTCCCGGGGAGGCGGAGGTGACCACGGAGGCAGGGGAGGACGGGCTGATCCGCGTCCGCGTCCGGTGGGACGTCCCCCTGGCCGAGGCGCGGACCCGCCTGACCGCCCTGGGCTTCGAGGAGGCGCTCCCCCTCAGGGGCTCCGGGACGGTCACCCTCGAGGACGGCACGGGAGCGGAGGTCCGGGCTCCGTGGTTCCGGGTGGTCCCCAACGGTCCGTGGCCCACGCGGGTGGCCGTGGGGCCGCGCGAGGGCCGGCGGTACCGGGGCCGCTTCGTGGTCCGTGCGGACGGCGAACGCGTGCTGGTGATCGACGAGCTCAACCTGGAGAGCTACCTCCGGGGCGTGGTGCCCGCGGAGATGGGTCCCCTGGCCTTCCCCCAGCTGGAGGCGCTCAAGGCCCAGGCCGTCGCGGCGCGGACCTACGCCGTGGCCCACCGGGGGGACCACGAGGACCTGGGGTACGACCTGTGCGCCACGCCGGCCTGCCAGGTCTACCGGGGTGTGGACGTGGAGCACCGGCTCACGGACCGTGCGGTGGAGGAGACGGCGGGCATCATCGCCACCTTCGACGGCGAGCCCATCGACGCCATGTACACCTCCACCTGCGGCGGCCACACCGAGGACGCCTCGGTCCTCTTCTCCGGCCGGGCCCAACCCTACCTCAAGGGGGTGGCCTGCGCGTGGGACCGTCCCCTGGAGCTCGCGGGTACGGGCCCCGCCACCGGCTGGCTGGACCGGACGGCCTTCATGGCCCGCCTGGCGGAGGCGGTTCTGGACCTGGGGCCCTCCCCCACCCCGGGCGGCGTCCTGGCCCGCGTGGCGGAGCTCACCGGGGGAGCCGCGCCGGAGGCGCCCCCGGCGGACGATGGGGCCTACCTGCAGGGCCTGGTGGAGGCCGCGCGCCTGGACGCCGCGGCGCGGGTCCTCGTGGGGGCCACGGGCCCCGTGCCCCCCCTGCTGGAGCTGGCCGACCTGGTGGAGGTCCCCCTCGACCCACCAACCGGGGCGTGGGACGACGGCTGGCACCTGGCCGCGGCCCTGGCCGCGCTGGAGATCCAGGGGGTGGTGCGGCACGACACCGGCGAGGCAGTGCCCCGCCCGGAGGGTGTGGGGATCTTCCCCCGGAGGGCAAGGGCGTCCGAGCCCCTGGAGGGCCCCTTCGCCCTCTGGGAGCGTTGGGACGGGGGGTGGCGGAGTGTCCGGACGACCACCGTCCTCCCCGGTACGCTGCTCGAGCGGTGGCGCCTGGGGGACCGCGTGCTGGCCGTGGCGGTCCGGCGTTCGCGGGGCGACGGCGAGGCCGACCGCCGCTCGGCGTGGCGGAGCTGGGTCCGGGAGAAGACCTGGGCGGAGCTGGCCGAGCGGATGGGGATGCCGGACCTCCTGCGCCTGGAGATCACCCGGCGCGCGGCCACGGGCCGCGTGGTGGGGCTCGCCGCGGTGGGACGCTCCGGGAGACGGAAGGAGTGGGAGGGGTTCGCCGTGCGGCGCGCGCTGGGCCTTCCCGAGACCTTCGTGGCCTTCCAGCGGGTGAAAACGCCGGAGGAGGGCGACGTGGTCCGGTTCATCGGGCGGGGCTGGGGGCACGGCGTGGGGCTCTGCCAGAACGGCGCCTACGGCCTGGCCCGGGCCGGGATGACCTACGACAGGATCCTGCGGCACTACTACACGGGGATCGAGCTCGAGCTGCTGGAGCCGGCCCCGGGGCCCTGACCCGGGGTGCGGGTGGCTGTTCGCGAGGGACGGTGCGGACCCGGGCACCGTGAAGAATCCGGGACGGGGTGGGCTACAATCCCCTCGCCACGGAACAAGGGGGTGCGTGTGGACTTCGACCTGACCCAGGAACAGCAGGCCATTCGCGACATGGTCCGGGATCTTGCCCGGAAGGAGATCGCTCCCCGTGCCAGGGAGTGGGACGAGGCCGAGACCTTCCCTGCGGAGCTCTTCGGCAGGCTCGGCGAGCTCGGGATGCTGGGGGTGCTGATCCCCGAGGAGTACGGAGGTGCCGGCCTGGGCTACGTGGAGTACGTGGCCATCCTCGAGGAGATCGGTGCCGCGGACGGGAGCGTGGGCCTGGGAGTGGCCGCCCACAACTCCCTCTGCACGAACCACATCTACACCTTCGGTTCGGAGGAGCAGAGGCGGACCTGGCTTCCGAAGCTGGCCACGGGCGAGTGGATGGGCGCCTGGGGGCTCACGGAACCCCTGGCCGGCTCCGACGCCGGGGGCACCCGGACCACGGCGCGCCGGGACGGGGACTCCTGGGTCCTCGACGGCGAGAAGACCTTCATCACCCACGCCTCCGTGGGAAAGGTGGCCGTGGTGATGGCACGCTCCCAGCCCGAGAAGGAGAAGCACCACGGGATCTCGGCCTTCATCGTGCCGCTGGACGCACCCGGCGTGGCGCCGGGCAAGAAGGAGTCCAAGCTTGGGATGCGGGCCTCCGACACGGCCACGCTGGTGATGGAGGACTGCCGGATCCCGGCGGAGAACCTGCTGGGTGAGGAGGGCGACGGCTTCATCCAGGCCATGAAGATCCTGGACGGCGGCAGGATCTCCATCGCGGCGCTGGCCCTGGGCATCGCCCGGGGCGCCCTGGACACGGCGCTGGCCTACGCCCCGGTGCGCGAGCAGTTCGGCCGGCCCCTGGCGGCCAACCAGATGATCCGCGCGAAGCTGGCCGACATGGGCACCCTGGTGGAGGCCGCCCGCCTGCTCACCTACAAGGCCGCCGTGCTGAAGGACCGTGGCCAGACCGTGACGCAGGAGTCCTCCATGGCCAAGGTCTTCGCCTCGGAGGCGGCGGTGAAGGTGGCCGAGGAGGCCATCCAGATCCTGGGCGGTTACGGCTACACCCGGGACTACCCCGTGGAACGGGCGTGGCGCGACGCCAAGCTGTGCACCATCGGCGAGGGCACCAGCGAGATCCAGCGGCTGGTGATCGCCCGCGAGCTGCTCCGCGGAGCGCAGGGGACGGTGTGACCCCGGCCGAGCTGGCCGCCGGCGTGAGGGCCGGCTCGCAGCGGGCCCTGGCCCGGGCCCTGTCGGTGGTGGAGCGGGGTGGTGACACCGCGCGCCTCCTCCTGGCCGAGCTCGCCACGGAGGGAAGGCCGCCCCACGTCACGGGGATCACGGGGCCGCCCGGCGCGGGCAAGAGCTCGCTGGTGGAGCTGCTGGGGCTCGAGATGGCCGAACGGTCCGGCCGCGTGGCCGTGCTGGCGGTGGACCCCTCCAGCCCCTTCTCGGGCGGGGCCGTGCTGGGCGACAGGGTGCGGATGCCACGGCTGGCCGCCCGGGAGGGCTGCTTCGTCAGGTCCATGGCCACCCGAGGGGCCCTGGGGGGCCTCACCGCGGCGGCGGCCGACGCGCTGGACGTCTTCGCGGCGGCCGGGTTCCCCGAGGTGCTGGTGGAGACCGTGGGCGTGGGGCAGGACGAGGTGGACGTGGTGCACCTGGCGGACACCGTGGTGGTGACCCTGCCACCCGGTCTCGGGGACGACATCCAGGCGGCCAAGGCGGGCGTCATGGAGATCGCCCACGTCTTCGCCGTGACCAAGGCGGACCTGCCGGGAGCCGACCAGGCGGCCGCCCACATCCGCGCCATGCTGGAGCTGGGCGAGCCGGGGCCGTGGCGCCCCCCCGTGGTCCCCGTCTCCGCGGTGGAGGGGTGGGGGATCACCGAGCTGGCCGACGCCATCGCCGGCCACGCCCGGCACGCCCTGGAGGACGGCCGCCAGGAGGCCCTGCGGCTGGCCCGGGCGCGCCGGAGGCTCCGCAGGGCGGTGGAGGATCTGACCTGGCGGACCCTCACCGAGGACGCTGCCGACGGCCTCGAGGAGATCGCCGCCGCCGTGGCCGGGCGGAGGCTGGATCCCTACACGGCCGCCGAGCGGCTGCTGGAACGCCTGCGGAAGCCCTGACGCCCGCTCCATCCGCCGCGGGCGTGGAGCGCACGCCACACGGGAACGGTGGAACTGCGCGCGGTCCGTGACCGGGAGGCGGCTACCTCAGGATCGCGGGGGCAACGAAGGTGGCGGCGCCGGACCTGGTGTCCACGAAGGAGGCGTACCCTGCCACCGTACCTGTCGCCGTGAACACGACCCGCCAGGCGTCGGCCCGGCGGACCTTCTGCGTCAGCAGGAAGTCGTTCACCTGCATGTGGGAGCCCGGTTCCACCGTGTAGGTCACCGTGGTCACCGTCTCACCCTTCTCGTTCTGGAGCTCGAGATTCACGGTCACCGGCCTGCGGTTGGGGTTGAAGAACCCGATGTTGGTCCGGTACTGGCCCTTGCGGACGACGGGGACGAGGACCGCCGTGGTTCCTCCCGGGACCATCTCCCCCACCTGGAGGGCGGGAACGAGCTGGCCCGAGGTGGCCCGGCCCTTCGCGTTGAAGAGACGGCACCGCACCACCACGTCGTCGCTGCTGGTCACGACCCGGAGGGCCCCAACGTGACCTGGGGGAACCACCCCGTTGAGATGCACGGTCTCGCCGGCCTCCAGGGTCCTCTCCTCCGGCGGCATCACCAGGTAGGGCGTGTTGTCGGTCCCCGAGGGGAGGAAGGTCAGGGCGTAGGTCGCCCGTCCGCCGGAGAGGTTGGCGATCCAGAGCTCGGTGTTCCAGTAGGACCCGTCGGACCCTCCCGCCTGGGCCACCACCGGGATGAACATCTCGCCGGCCGCAGCCGTGACCGCGCCACCCATCACGGCCAGCACGGCGACCACCACGACGATCCGGAACGACCGGTTCATGGGCCCACTATAGTCCGCCGGGGTGCCGAGGACAAGACAGCCGGCACGGAGGCCGTCGTGCTGTTGACCGCCTTCGGGCCGGGATCCATGGAGCGCGGGCTTCGGCCCGCATCCCCCCGGGTCGCAGGAGGATGGGGACGGATGATGGTCCCTGCGGACGGAAGTCCATGCTCCAGAATATCGGCCTCCACGGCGTGGACGGACCTCACGACTTCGAGGCAACACAGACGCCGATGCCGTTGCATCTCCATGCACCCGAGCATGTTGGGGAGTTGCGGCAGACACGGAGCTTGCGGGCCGCCCGTCCCCCTGTCAACGCCTCGGCCACGTCCTCACGGACGCATCCGCATGACTCGGGACCAGCGCGGAGCGCCGTTCCTTCCCTGTCTCGGACTCTCACCTGAGCCTGTTGCAAGAGTCCTGGATCGGGAAGGATTCCCGCGGCATCGGCCCCCACCCACCCGGGAAAAGGAACCACGGATGACACGGATTGATCGGATCAGGAAGAAGATAGAAAAACTCCGGATATACGTTGGATTCCACGCCAGGCCGATGGACATGACCTTCAGAGAGTTCTGCAAGCGGCTCACCCTGCTCCTTGCCGACTTGCCCGGCGCGCCGGCGCAACAATCTCGGACGGGCAGGGGACCCTGGAGGGAACAAACACCGGGGTTGGAGTGTTGCTTTTTCCCGGAAGCCTGTGGAGCGACGACCCAGATCAACGGGCACGACACGATCCGCGGCGGGAACACACCCACAGGCAGGGGTTGAACCCCGGAAAGGGAGGCGGCAATGGCGTTTGGTGAGATGATCCGCACTGGAGACTTCAAGGGAGAGAAGCACGTTCCGGTGATCGAGGCCCCGGCCACGGTGTCGGCCGGAACCCCGTTCGAGGTGACCGTGAGCGTTGGCAGGGAGGTGCCCCACCCCAACACCACGGAGCACTTCATCGCGTGGATCGATCTCTACTTCAAGCCCGCGTCCGGAGGGTTCCCCTTCCACGTGGGCCGCTTCGAGTTCATGGCCCACGGCGAGTCGCCGAAGGGGCCGAACCGGGGTCCGGTCCATGCCCACCCCTCGGTGACCTTCCCGGTCCAGGTGGGCGAGGCCGGCACCTTCGTGGCCGTGTCCATGTGCAACATCCACGGTCCCTGGGAGTCCACGCACGAGGTCACCGTCGGAGGCTGACGCCCCCCCGCCCGCCCGGTGAAGGGGTGAGGGAGTGAGGACGTCCCCCACCCACCCGGAGGAGGGTCCGTGGCCGTATCGGTGTCCGTGACCGGGTCAGGGACAGGGTCAGGGTCAGGGTCACGGTCACCGTCACGGTCACGGCCAAGGTCGGGGGCTGCTGCGCCTGGGGTCCCTGTCCGCGTCCGTGGCGGTGTCCGGGTCGGGGTCCGTGTCCGTGACGATGTCAGTGTCCGCGTCCGTGTCACTGCCCGTGACCGTGTCCTCTCCGCGAGCACCGGCACGAACGGACGGCGTGGCGGTTCATCCACCCCGCCCCGGTGACCGGTTCATGCCGCCTCAGGAGGCGAGGGGGATGGACCAGACGGCCTTGATGGCCAGACGGATCAGCACGCCCCACTCGTCATGGCGATCCTGGACGCCCCCGAACTCCAGGGCCATGGACAGGTGGCCCCCACCCACCTCGCTTCCGAGGGAAAAGGACTTCCTCTGCGAGGTGTCCTTCCTGTCGCTGAAGCGACGGTACCGGACGAAGGCACCGAAGAATCCGCTCTGGTGCCCCGCCACCTGCACGCGCCGGACGCCGCCCCAGCCCAGCGTGAAGACGGCGGCGTCCACGTTCTCCCTCCCCTCCACACCCACACCACCGAAGACGGAGAACGACCTGGCGTCGCTGATGGAGATGAAGACCTCGCCGAGCCCCACCAGCACCTCCGGCGTCCCAACCTGGACCCCGAACCCGGGGTACAGGGCAAACCTGAGGGTCTCCTTCTCCTGGGGGACGTTCTCGATCCCGTAGTACCGCCGTTCCTCGTGCCAGCGGTCCACCGCGCCCCTGTCATCCCGGCGGTCTTGCGTCACACGGGGCGGGGCCGGCCGGTCCGCACCCGTGGCAGGGGAGCAGCACGCCACCAGGAGGATCGCAACGGTCAGCACACGGCGCACCCGGGTTCCGCCACGGAGGGTCCCTGCGATGCGGGAGCCGGCACACCGAGAGGGGTGACGCCTCGGGGAAGGTGGAACGGAGCCGGTCGGCCGGTCCCCGGGCGGGACCGGGGCTCGACGAAGCACGCTCACTGGAGGAAGCTCCAGGTCTCGAGCTTGCCCACCTCGTCCCGGTGGGTCTCGAATTCCTCCAGGAGCTCGCCGTTCCGGGCCCTCCGGGCGGCCCGCGAGATGCAGAGGTCCGGACCGCCCGCACCCACCAGCGCGTCCACCATGCCGGCCACCCCCCGGGCGAACCCCTCACCGAGGACCAGGACTCCCGCCTCCGTGTTGTAGAAGGTGGAACGGACGTTGAAGTTGGAGGAGTGGATCATGGCCATCCTGCCATCGATCCTGACGAACTTCGCATGGAGCATGACGCCCGGCATTCCCGGGTCGTTGCATCCCACGCGCCGTACCGCCCCCTCGGCGAAGCCTCCCGGGTTCCACGTGAAGACGGAGACCCCCGCAGCCGACAGCCTGGTGAGGGTTCCCAGGGAGGCGAGCCACGTGTCCTCGCCGTGGTTCACGGACTCCCTGGAGTTCACGAGGAGGCGCACCCGCACACCCCGTCCGACGGCCTCCTCCAGCGTCCTCTCGAATTCCCGGGTGAAGGTCGGGTAGGGGGTGACGATGTCCACCTCGCTCTCGGCCCCCTCCACGAGCCGGGCGAGGAGGTCCATGGTGGGGGCCCGGTCGTGGACGAAGGGGTTGTCGAAGAGAACGGCCACGTCCAGGTCACCCGGCCGGCCGGACACGGGGGGGAAGAACTCGTCGTTCAGGTACTTCTCCAGCGGGCTGTGGCCGGGCCTCTGCTTCCCGAAGTGGCCCGTTCTCCAGAACCGCCGTGCCTGCCGGTAGAGGGCCTCCTGCGGCCGGATGGCGTTGTGGGGAAGGTTCCAGTGCCCCATGAGCACCCACGCCTTCAGGAAGTGCATCTGGAGCTCGTGGACCGCCTGCCCCTCCAGGAGCACGTCCACGTCGAACCAGTGGCGTTCCGGGGAGAAGTAGACACTGCCGACGTTGCGGTCCCCCACGATGGCCCAGCGCCCGTCGACGATGAGGATCTTGTCGTGCTGGCGCGCGGCGTAGAGCGGAGCGGCCACCCACGTGGTGGGGTTGAAGAACCTCACCCTGGCACCGGCCTTCCGCAGGGTCCGCTTGACGACCCCCATCCAGTCGCGGGACACGATGAAGGTCACGGTGTCCAGCTCCACAAAGGCCAGGAAGCCCGGGTTCTCCTCCCGCTTCTCCCGGACAATCCGGGTCACCGCCTCCAGGAACCGCATCCCCTCCCCGTCCAGCTCCCAGATGGGAACGCTGAGGAAGACGTGGTGTCGCGCCCGCCGGAGAAGCTCCAGGCGTTTCTCGAGGGCCTCGCCGGGGTCGCTCAGGATCCTGACGGCGTTGCCGGAGGTGACCACCGTGTGCCCCAGCTCCTGGATCTCCTCGATGGACACCGGTGCCGCACCACCCCACGCCGGACCGGCGGACCATGCGAGGAGCACCACCAGGCCCCAGGTCCGGAAGACACGGAAACCACGAAACCTCTGCCGCCGTCGCACGGGGAAATTCTACACGATGGAGAACCGGGGAGGCACCGCGGCGCACATGGCCTGATTGAGTCTATTTCTCTTGTTTGACTGATATTGCGACAATATCTAGATATGTTGACTGGATGCTAATACTTCTTCATAATCGGATGCAGCTGCCCAGAGACGAGAGAAGAGATACGAGAGGAGGAGGCCATGGATCGGAGCGTCATGGGGCGAGTGATCGCCGACACGGAACGTTCGAACAATGGTGTGGACCGGAGAGACTTTCTCAAGGTCTGCACCATGGCTGCGGCGGCGGTGGGGCTTCCCGCCTCCGTCGCGGTGCAGTGGGCCGAAGCGGCAGAGAGCGGCGGGTTGAAACCGTCCGTCATCTGGCTCCACGGCCAGGAATGCACCGGCTGCACCGAGTCGTTGCTGCGGACCTCGAGACCCGGACTGGCCGAGCTCATCCTGGATCTGATCTCCCTCGACTACCACGAGACCCTCTTCGCGGCGGCGGGCCACCAGATGGAGGCGGCCCTCCAGCAGGCCATGGAGGCCAACGCCGGGAAGTACGTGATGGTGGTCGAGGGCTCCACGCCCGTGAAGGAGAACGGCATCTACTGCAAGATCGGCGGCACGACCATGCTCGACCTGGTCCATGAGGTTGCGGAGAAGGCCGGTGCCATCATCGCCATCGGCTCCTGCGCCTCCTGGGGCGGCGTCCAGTCCACCCCACCCAACCCCACGGGGGCCACGGGACTGCCCGAGGTGCTCGAGGGGAAGACCGTGGTCACCATCCCCGGCTGCCCGGCGAACCCCTACAACTTCCTCGGGACCGTGCTCCAGTTCGTGACCCTGGGGACGCTCCCGGCGCTGGACGCCAAGGGACGGCCGGCCACGGCCTACAGCAAGACCATCCACGAGCACTGCCCGCGGCGGCCGCACTTCGATGCGGGCCGCTTCGCCCAGGAGTTCGGCGACGAGGGCCACCGCCAGGGATGGTGCCTGTACAAGCTCGGCTGCAAGGGGCCCGTGACCCACGCCAACTGCTCGGTCCTGCATTTCGGCGAGATCGGCACCTGGCCCATCGGCACCGGCCACCCGTGCATCGGGTGCACCGAGCAGCACGTGGGCTTCGAGACCTTCATCCATCAGACGGTGGAGATCGAGCGGCCCACGCCCCCCGACACCTATCCTCCCGTCGAGGAGGTGCGGCACGGCATCAGCCCGGCGGCCGCAGGCGTGGCGGGCCTCGTGGGCGGTGCCCTGGTGGGTGCCGGCTACATGGCCGCCAGGAAGGCCGCGGAGAGCGGCGGGGAGGAGGAGGAGTCATGAGCGTGGACCGACGGACGCTGCTCAAGGGGCTCGTCGTCGGTGGAGCCGCCGCAGCAGCCGGTCCGGCGGAGGCCTCGGAGGCCCGGCGGCCGGAGGCCCCCCCGGACGCCGTGGGGATGCTCTACGACGCGACCCTCTGCATCGGCTGCAAGACCTGCGTGGTGGCCTGCCGCGAGGCCAACGGCCTCCCCCCCGAGACCCCCGAGTGGACGGAGGGACTCTGGGACGCCCCGCCGGGGCTCGACGAGTACACCAAGAACATCATCCAGCTCTACCGTGAGGGGGACGAGCAGTCCTACGTGAAGCACCAGTGCATGCACTGCCTCGACCCCGGCTGCGTCAACGCGTGCATGATCGGGGCCCTCCAGAAGCGCGACTTCGGCATCGTGACCTGGGAGTCGGACCGCTGCATCGGCTGCCGGTACTGCCAGGTGGCCTGCCCGTTCGAGGTGCCCAAGTTCGAGTTCCACTCCGCCAACCCCAAGATCGTCAAGTGCGAGCTCTGCATCCACAGGATCAAGGAGGGCAAGCAGCCCGCCTGCTGCGAGGTCTGCCCCAGGGGCGCCATCATCTACGGCACGTACGACATGCTCCTCGAGGAGGCCCACCGCCGCATCGAGGCGAGCCCGGACAGGTACATCCAGAAGGTGTACGGCGAGACCGACGGTGGCGGGACCCAGGTGCTCTACATCTCCCACGTGCCCTTCGAGAAGCTCGGCTTCCCGCAGGGCCTCGGGGACGAGCCCGTGGGCAAGATGGCCCGGGACGTCCAGCACGGGGTCTACAAGGGCTTCATCGCCCCCACCGTCCTGTACGCCGTGCTGGCAGGTGTGATCTGGCGCAATCGGCGCTCCGCCGGAGAGGAGGAGTCGTCATGATTCATCGAGCTGAACCTGTCGGTGGCCCCATCATCAACCGGTTCACGAGCTTCCTGCTGGGGCTCGTCGGCATCTCGGTCATCCTGCTGATCTGGCGCTTCGCCGCCGGGCTGGGCGCCACGACGGCCCTGAACGACGGCTACCCCTTCGGCCTCTGGATCGCCTTCGAGGTGGTGGCCGGGACCGCGCTGGCGTGCGGCGGCTACGCCGTGGCCATTCTCCTGTACGTCTTCAACAAGGGGGAGTACCACCCCCTCATCCGGCCGGCCCTGCTCACCAGCGCGCTGGGCTACTCCATGGCGGCCTTCGCCATCATCATCGACGTGGGCCGTCCCTGGTTCATCTACCGGATCCCCATCCGCGTGGGCCAGTGGAACCTCAACTCGCCGCTGCTGGAGGTGGCCCTGTGCGTGATGGCGTACGTGGGCGTGCTCTGGATCGAGCTGGCGCCCGCCTTCCTCGAGAAGTGGAAGGAGACCGGCTCCGGGGGGCTCCGGCGCTTCGCCGAATCGGGGCTCCGTTTCTTCGACAAGGCCATGATCTGGATCGTGTCCCTCGGCATCCTCCTGCCCACCATGCACCAGTCCTCGCTGGGCACCGTGATGCTGCTCGGCGGACCCAAGCTCCACAAGCTCTGGAACACGCCGCTGATCCCCCTGCTCTTCCTCGTCTCGTGCATCGCCATGGGGTACGCCGTGGTGATCTTCGAGTCCGGGGTCTCCGGCGCCGTCTTCGGCCGGCCCCGCCACACGGCGATGCTGGCGAAGCTGTCCGGAGCCATGGTGGTGGTGCTGGCGCTGTTCCTGGTGATCCGTTTCGCGGACCTGATCCTGAGGGGCCGCCTCGGCCTGATGTTCCACGACTGGTACAGCGTCCTGTTCTGGGCAGAGATGGCGCTCTTCGCCGTGCCCCTGGTGATGCTGTCCAACGCCCGGCGCCGTCAACACTTCCCAACGCTGTTCAAGGCGGCGTCGCTCATGCTGTTCGCGGGCATCCTGTACCGCTTCGACACCTACCTGGTCGCCTTCAACCCGGGACGCCAGTGGACCTACTTCCCCTCCCTGGTGGAGATCCTGGTCTCCGTCGGGGTCGTGTCCCTGGAGATCCTGCTCTACATCGCCATCGTCAAGCGCTATCCCATCCTGGCCGGCAGAGCGACGGCCCCCGAGAAAGCCTAGAGGAGGTCACGAATGACCAAGAGAATCGTCATCGATCCCATCACTCGCATCGAGGGCCATCTCCGCATCGACGTGGAGGTGGGCGGCGGAAGCGTCAGGAACGCCTGGTCGTCCGGCCAGATGTGGCGGGGCATCGAGGTCATCCTTCAGGGACGTGACCCCAGGGACGCCTGGGTGATCACCCAGCGGATCTGCGGCGTGTGCACCACGGTCCACGCCATCGCCTCCGTCCGGGCCGTGGAGAACGCGCTGGAGCTGGAGATCCCGCTCAACGCCCAGCTCATCCGGAACGTCATCCTGGCCTCCCACGCCCTGCACGATCACATCGTCCACTTCTACCACCTGTCGGCACTGGACTGGGTGGACGTGGTCTCGGCCCTCAAGGGGGACCCGAAGAAGACCGCGCGGCTCGCCCAGAGCCTCTCTCCCTGGCCCCGGAACAGCGTCAAGGAATTCAAGGCCGTCAAGGACAAGCTCACCGCCTTCGTCCAGCGGGGCCAGCTGGGCCCGTTCACCAACGGGTACTGGGGGCACCCCGCCATGAAGCTCTCGCCCGAGGTGAACCTCCTGGCCGTCACCCACTACCTCCAGGCCCTGGAGTACCAGCGGAAGGCCAACCAGGCCGTGGCGGTGCTGGGCTCCAAGACCCCCAACATCCAGAACCTGGCCGTGGGCGGCGTGGCCAACGCCATCAACCTGGACGACGACCAGACCCTCAACATGGCCAAGCTCTACTGGATCAAGGACCTCCTGGAGGAGGTCAAGACCTTCGTGGAGCAGGTCTACCTCATCGACGTGGCGGCCATCGGCGCCATGTACCCCGAGTGGCTGGGCTACGGCGCCGGCGTGAAGAACTACCTGTCGGTGCCCGACATGCCGCTGGACACCAGGGGCACGAAGTTCGACATCCCCGGGGGCACGATCTTCAACGGAAACCTCAAGGGAGCGAAGCTCTTCGAGAGCTTCGAGGACCCCTACTTCCGGGACAACGTCACCGAGTGCATCGCCCACTCGTGGTACGACGGGGACTGGACGCGGCATCCCTACGAGGAGGAGACCGTCCCCCACTACACCGAGTTCCAGGACAACGGGAAGTACTCCTGGGTCAAGTCGCCGCGCTTCCAGGGCAAGCCCATGCAGGTGGGCCCGCTGTCCCAGATCCTCGTGGCCTACGCCTCGGGCCACGAGCTCACGAAGAAGTACCTCACCCAGGCCATCTCGCTGGCCTCCAAGATCGCGGGCGTGCAGCTGGGGCCCAAGCACCTGCACTCCACCCTGGGCCGGCACCTCGCCCGGGCCGTGCGGGCCGCCGTCCTGGCCAACCAGGCCATCGGCCACTGGCAGCTGCTGGTGAACAACATCGCCACCGGTGACGTGGCCACCTTCAACGCGCCGGTCTTCCCCAAGGGCGAGGTCCAGGGCTTCGGCTTCCACGAGGCCCCGCGGGGCACGCTGTCCCACTGGGTGGTCATCAAGAACGGCAAGATCGTCAACTACCAGTGCGTGGTCCCGACCACGTGGAACGCCGGCCCCCGGGACGACAGGGGTGTGAAGGGTCCCTACGAGGCCTCGCTCCTGGGCAACCCCATCGCGGACCCCGAGCGGCCCCTGGAGGTCCTCAGGACCGTGCACTCCTTCGACCCGTGCCTGGCCTGCGCCATCCACACCCTGGACCCCGCAGGAAAGGAGATCGTGAAGGTCCGGGCCCTGTGAGCACCATGACACCGGTGGCCGTGCTGGGCCTCGGCAACGTCCTCCTTGCCGACGACGCCGCGGGACCCAGCACGATCCACTGGCTCCAGAACCACTACGAGTTTCCGCCGGGCGTCTCGGTCGAGGAGATCGGGACGCCCGGTCTCGATCTCCTCCCCTACATCTCCGGGCGGGAGGCGGTGATCATCGTGGACGCCGTGTCCGCCGACGCCCCCCCCGGGAAGGTGCTCGTGTACCACAAGGACCAGATCGCCATGGCGCTGACCCGGCCCCGCCTCAGCCCCCACGACCCCGGCCTGGCCGAGGCGGTGGCCTGCGCCGAGCTTGCGGGCGAGGCTCCGGAGCACCTCGTCGTTGTGGGCATCGTTCCGGCGTCCACGGAAACCGGCATGGGCCTGAGCCCCCAGGTGAGGGAGGCCATACCGGTGGCGGGGGCCCGGGTGGTGGAGGAGCTCGAGCGGCTCGGCCACGCCCCGAGGAGCCTGCCCGACCCCCTGCCGGACAGACCCTGGTGGGAGGCCGGAACGTGAGCCGGGGCGCCCTTCCCTGGCCGGGGATCGAGCGCTGGCTCGTGGTGCTGGTGGCGCTCCACAGCGTCGGGGTGGGCCTGATCCTCCTGGCGGCTCCCGAGGCGGGAGTCCGCTTCGGAGGCTGGCCGGGCGCCGAGCCCCTCTTCTTCGTGCTCCAGGCCGGCGTCTTCCACTTCGTCCTCGCCGCCGGCTACCTGCTGGAGCACGTCCTCTACCGCGGGATCTCGCTCCTGGTGGTGGCCAAGCTGTCCGCCCTGGTCTTCCTGACGGCCTGCTGGATCTTCATGGACGTCCCCTGGTCCGTTCCCTTCTCGGGGTTCGCGGACGGCGCCATGGGCCTCGCGGTGCTGGCCGTCCACCGGCTCGCCAGACCGTAACCCCGATCGCCCGCCGGGGGTTCGTGTGGCCGCGCCACCCCCCCACCCACCCCGGTGAAGAGGTGAGGAGGTGAAGACGTCCCCCGCCCACCCGGGGAGGGTTTCGTCCATGGCCCGTGTCGGTGTCCGTGTCCGCGTCCGTGCCGGTGTCCGCGTCGGTGCCCGGGTCACGGCCGGAGCCGGGGCCTCACCCCCTCTGGATCATCCGCCACAGCATGGCGCGGACCTCGTCGAGGAGCGCCAGGGCACGCCGAGTGCGGGCCGCGTCCACCGAGCCGGATGCCAGGAGGAGCTGGAGATGGACGTCCAGCTCCTTCGCCGAGCCGTACGCCACACGCCAGTGGTAGCTCCGGTCCCTCCCGGAACGTCCCTCGCCCTCGGCGATGTTGGCGGGAACCGACGCGGCGGCCCGCACCACCTGGTCGGACAGGGACCGGAGCGGCGCCTTCACCGCAGCGGCCAGTGCGAGCGCGATCCCGGCGGCCTCGAGGGCCTTCGCCAGGGCCGGGGGCTTCGATCCGTGGAGCGCGTGGGGCATGGTTTCCTCCCGTTCGTTCATGCCATCAAGAAAGCCCCCGGGCCGCCCGGAGTCAGGGGTCGCGCAGCGACCGGCCGCAGGCCGGCGTGCCCTTGACGCCGGGCGGGTCCGGGCGCCATCTCCCCCATCACAGGAACGAACGGGAGGAAACCGGCCGCGCGCGATGAGGCGGGAGAGGCCGGAACGGTGACCGTGCCCCCCCACCCGCCCGGTGAAAAGGTGAGGGGGGTGAAGACGTCCCCCGCCCACCCGGGGAGGGCTTCGTTCAGGGCCCGTGTCGGTGTCCGTGACGGTGTCCGGGTCCGTGTCCGGGTCCCCTGCCCCTCTTCTGCTCTGCACCACTGCTCCCCTGCTCCCCTGCTCTCCTGCCCGTGTCCGTGACGGTGTCCGTGACAGTGACTCGGTCCCCTGCCCCCCCTCTCCTCTGCGCCCCTGCGCCCCTGCTCCCCTGCCCGTGCCCGTGTCAGGGTCAGGGAGGCGGCAGCTGGATCTTCGACGTGGGCATCACGGGGGCGCCCCTCTTGGGCTGGTTCCGCTCGGGGAAACCACCGTCCAGGCTCACCACGATGGTGGGGCCCCTGTGGCCCGCCGGCGTCGGCAGTGGCGTGGGCACGAGCCCCCCTCCCGACCCCCAGACCCAGGCGGCCAGGTTGGCCATGTCGGTCATGGCGTGGGAGAGGCTCACGCCCGCGATCCCGAAGGCCACGGAGCGGTCGTCGAAGGTCCGCCAGTCACGGAGGGACCCCGTCCTGTAGAACTCCTCACCGAGGAGGGAGTACCAGCTCCGGCTCCTGTTGAGGGTGGTCCCCACGAAGTCGTCGAGCTGCCCTCTGCCCACCAGCCGGGGATCCCGGCCGTAGTACACCACGCGCACACGGTCCAGGATGGAGTCGGCGTAGTCCTGGTAGCTCCCCGCGTAGGAGCTCTCCCTCGGGTCGGTGTGGGTCACGGCGAGGGGGTCGTTGGCGTCCGCCACGAGCACCGCCAGCGTGCCCAGCTCGCGCACCAGGTCGCGGAGGGGTACGGGACGCCGCAGGTCGTCGGAGCACTTCCGGGCCTGGGCCAGGAGCGCGTCCCGGAGCTTGCCAGGCGGGCCCGCACGCCACGCCGGGGGCAGCCGGAGGCCGTCCTGGATCCCCTGGTCGTAGAGGCGGTGGTGCTTCCTGACCTGGCGTGCCAGGTCGGGAGGGAAGAAGCCCACGGCCTTCCACGCCACGTGGCGGGTGGTCCCGGGACTCCAGGCCAGGCTCGCCAGCCCCGCCAGGACCACCACGGCCGTGGAGACCCGCCGTGCGGTGGACCGGGTCACGGCCTCAGGCACCCCCGCCACCCTGCTCCCGGTCCAGCAGGGGCTCCAGCTCCCGGCGGAGCTCGTGGACCATGCCGGGGCTGTATCCGCGGTAGAGCTGCACGACGCGCCCGTCGGCGTCCAGCAGCACGTTCATGGGAATGCTCCGGACGCCGAGCCTCGCCAGGACACCCTCCTCCAGCCGGTATACCGGCAGGGTGAGCTTCAGCCTCTCGAGGAAGGCACCCACGCCCCTCGGAGACCGGTCCACGTTGACGGCCACCACCACGAAGCCCCTGCCCGCCAGCTGGTCGTAGAGGCGCTGGATCTCGGGCAGCTCCGCCCGGCACGGGCCGCACCACGTGGCCCAGAACGTGACCAGCGTGGGACGGCCCCGGAAGGTCTCGATGGGCACGGCGTCACCGCCATCCAGCGGCCTGAGCACGATACTGGGGAAGACGGGCCCCCGGTCCCCCGGCTGCCCATCCCCCGCATTCACCGGCAGTCCGGACAGCACGAGCAGGGCCAGAACGACGATCGGCACAACACGCTTCATTGGCGCATCATAGTCCACCCACAACCTCCCAACAAGGAGTGTCCCGTCACGAGCCATCCCCCGGCAATGGCGAAACAGCTGAGAACCTGTATCATTCATCCATGGCGGCGACCGTCCACAACCCCCGTTACCGGACGTGGTCCCGGGCCTCCCGTGGGCTGCGGCGGGAGCTGTCCGCGGTGATCCCGGTTGCGGAGCTCCGCGGGCTTCACCGGAAGAGGTCCTGGCGGCACGTCCTCGTCACCGCGCGCCAGGCCACCATCCTGGCCCTGGCCTCGTGGAGCCTCTGGGCCCTCTCCGATCCACTCCTGTGGGGCCCGCTCGTCCTTCTCCAGGGTCTGGTCATCTTCGACAGCACCGTCCTGCTCCACGAGGTGCTCCATCGCCTGGTCTGGCAGAAACGCCACCCCCGGGCCGGGCGGCTCCCGGCCCTGGCGACCGCGGTGGAAACCGTGTGAGCTCCCGTCGCTTTCTGCTATATTTTCAACAGAACACCTTCTCAGCTCGGATCCCACAACGGGGACCCTACGGGAGGACCGGTTGACACGATCCCTTTCGCGGTGCATCGCCTCGATCCCACTCCTCTTTCTTGCCCTGGCCTCCGGGACAGGCCGTGCGGCAGACCCGCCGGACTACGACATCCGCGCCGAGCGCCGTGCCCTCCGGGAGCGCTACTACCAGGAGGTGCAGCGTGTGGAGGACGCGGTCCGCCAGGGCACGCTCTCCCGCGAGGAGGCCTCCCGCAGGCTGGCCGAGCTCAATGCCCGCCGTTTCCAGACGGCACGAAGCGGTGCCTCCCGCTACACCACGGCCTACCGGGAGCTCATGGAGGAGGCCCGGCAGATCCGGGAGGAATGGTCCGCGGGCTACCGGACACGTACGGGGCGGCCGGATCCCGGCTGGAAGCCCCCCGTGAACTCGGGCACTCCGCTCGACAGCCCGTCGAGCCGCGGAATCTTCGGCGACCAGGACCTGACCTTCGCCAGCGAGGCCGACCGCGCCGCGCTCGTGGAGGCCGCCCGCCGGAAGGGCTACACCGTGAAGGGCCGGCTCAGCGACGGTTACGTGGTGATCGAGGAGCTGGACATCGCGGCCCACGGCCCCACCGTCCGGCCCGCAAACCCCGTGAGCCCCCAGGGACGGCTCCACACCGCGGAGCTGGTCCAGGGGCACGAGAGCTTCGCCACCCCGGGCTCACGGCAGCTCTGGATCCCCGGCGAACGCACGGAGTGGACCCGCCGCGACACCCTGGGCCAGGTGGCGGACAACATCAAGAAGGCGGAACACGACCTCCGCAGGGACCCCTCCGGCCTCCGCAGCTGGGCCGAGCGGGAGGAATGGGCCCAGAACCTCTCCAAGGCCACGGGCCGGGCCATGGACGCCGCCGGCAAGAGCGAGCAGGAGCTGGAGGCGGCCCTGGCGGCGGCCCGGCGGGAGGGGCGGCCGGCGACCGTCATCCGGAACCTGGAGAAGGACCTGGCCTTCCGGCGTCAGCTCGCCGCCATCAAGACCCGCATGGACCCCAGGGCCGCGGGTCTGGTCCCGCCCGGTGCCAGCCCGGAGGAGACCCGGCGCATCCTGAAGGAGTTCCAGGAAAAGGCCCTCCGGCAGTTCCACGAGGCCTACCGCACCGGCGTCGCCCAGAACCGCAAGCTCCTGGCCGAGATGGACGCCCGCATCTCCCGGCTCCGGGCCGCCGGGAAGACGGCCGAGGCCGACGCCCTGCTCATGGAGCGGGCCTGGATCGCCGATGCCGACGCCCAGGCGCTCCGGCACCTCGCCACGAGCCCCGACGACGGAGGACGGCTCCTGGCCGAGATCGTCTCCGGCTCGAAGCTCGAGGCCGTCCGGACCCCCCGGGGAATCCGCTACCGCACACCCACGGGAGAGCTGCTGACCGCGGACGACGTGAAAGCCATCGCCCGGCGGGCCGCGGAGGCCCCCGGCGGTGGGACCCACGCCGGCGGAAAGGGGTGGTCGAAGGCCCAGATCGCCGACGCCGTCCTGACCTTCGTGATCCTGCCGGCCATCCACGGAACCGAGAAGGAGCTCGAGGATGCGGCCCGCGAGGGGCGGGATCCCCGCGCCCTCTACGCCCTGGTCAACACCGCCTGGGAATCCACCCAGATCCCGGAGATCCAGCGGTCCTACTCCAGGGGCCAGGCCATCTCCCGCGACGAGATCCGGAAGGAGCTGGACCGGATCAAGGCCATGATCGACCGGGGCGAGCAGCCCAGCGCCATCGAGTCGGCCCTCCGGGCCGTCCTGTTGAGCATCGGCCGGGTCACGGGCATCACGGACATCCTGGAGGCGGGCGGCGAGTTCGCCGGTCTCCTGGAGGCCACATGGAACGAGCTCGGCGGACCCCCGGGCGACGTGGACGCCCTGGTGCGCCAGCGCTCCGGGAAGATGCTGGCCTTCGTGGAGCGGGAGACCGCCGAGATCGAACGGATCCGGGACGAGATCTCGGGGCTCCTGGACCGCGCCGCGGATCCCATGGAACGGATGCGGAAGGCCGAGCTGGAGCTCTACTCCATGAAGGCCCGGCTGGAACGCTCACGCCAGGCCCTCATGGACCTCCGGACCCGCTGCACCGACGCCCGGCGCTTCAGGAGCCAGTTCGACGCCGAGGAACCCAACCTCACACCGGAACGGGAACGGGCACTCAGGGAGCTGAAGGCCTTCGCGGCGGCGGTGGAGGAGCTCTGTGCGGCGGCCCCCGGCGAGCGGAGCGCGGCCCTCGCGGTGGCCACCGGAGCCCGGGAGTCCACCGGCGACGCCCTCGAGACCTGGGAGACCACGCTGGCCTCCCTCCAGGAGACCGCCGGCTCCCTGAAGGACGAGCTGGACGCCATGGAGAGGATCCGGCAGGAGTCGGATCCCGGGGGTCTCCTCGCGGCGGCTCCGGAGGTCCTGGAGCGGGCCCGGGGCGCCGGTGAGGAGGCCGCCACCTCCATCGAGCCGGCCATCGCCCTCGCCGCCGAGGTGGCGGAGCGGGAGAAGAAGGTCCGCCTGTACCTCCGGATGCTCGCGGAGGCCCGGGCCGAGGAGGAGCGGACCCGGCGCGACGAGCAGCGCCTGGAATCCGCCATCGACGCCATCATCGACCTGGCCCCGAAGGTGGCCGGCAACCGGGTGAACAGCACGGTGGAGTCCGCCTACGCCTCCTTCGAGGGCATGCGGAGCGCCCTGAACCTGGACACCCTCCAGGCCGAGTGGGACGCCGCATGCGAGCCCGGCGTCTCCCTGCCCGACCTGGAGGCCCTCGAGGACGAGGGCCGCCGCGTCACCGAGGCGAGGACCCGCATGGAGGGGCTCCTCGGCAGGGTGGCCGACTGCTCGAACCCCACGCACATCATCGGTGGCGCCATCCGGCCCACCCGGGATGCCGCGGGGATCGAGACCCTCCACCGGGCCCTGCCGGGCCAGGAGATCTTCCTCCAGGTGGAGCTCACCGCCCACAACCTGGACCGGTCCGACTCCGTGGCGGTGGACCTCGAGGCCGTACTTCCCGACGGGACGATCGTCCCCCTCCACCCCCCGGCGATCGTGGTCCGCCCCGGTCAGGAGGAGGGCCACGGCACCACCGCCTCCCTCACCCTGGACACCGGCCTCGAACCGGGAACCTGCTCGGTGAGGGGTTCGGCCCGCCTGCAGGGCCGTTCCTTCCCCCTCCAGGGGACGAGCTTCGAGATCGTCCGTCCGGCCTTCGAGGTGGGGCCCCTGTACATCGCCTCGGCACCGGGGGCGCTCGACCTCGACCAGCGTTTCGCCGTCGGCGAACCCATCTCCATGTGGGTGGACGTCAGCGGTCAGGCCGCCGAAGATGCGCTGCCGCCCCTCACCGCGCTGTGGCGGATCGTCTCTCCCACCGGCACCCTCACCGAGCTCGGTCCCACCGGGCTCACGGACGCCGTGCTGGAGGGCGAAGGCGTCCTGGGTTCCCTGCTGGGCACCATCGGGACACGGGGCGGTCTTCCCCTGGGCGAGTACACCGTGGAGGCCGTGGTCCTCCTGGACGGTACGGAGATGGCACGGAGGACCGGCACCTTCGAGCTCGTGCCCCTCTTCGAGGACGGCTGGATCCTCATCACCGACGACCCCGACAACACCCTGCCGATGGAGCGTTTCCGCCCCGGGGACCCCCTCGTGGTCATTGCGAAGATGACCTACAACGGCAAGGACCCCGGCCGGCAGGTCCATGTCACCGTGGACTTCGGCGGGCCCGACGCCGCCATCGAGGACCTGGACATCGAGGGTGACCGCAGCTTCGAGCAGGGACCCGACCGCGGGACCGGTGCCGCCAGGACGGTCCCCCAGGTGATCCAGGAGGGCGTCTACACCGTCACCGTCACCCTCGACGGCGGGGAGGGCCAGGTGATGGAGGTCTCGGACAGCTTCACCATCGTCTGGCCCGTCCAGTTCGACGGTATCTACACCCGGGACGGGACCCCCCCCCACAACTACAGGGACCGCTTCGCCGGTGGGGATGGGTACCGGTGGTTCATGGGGTACCACTTCGTGGAGGTCCGCCCCGGCGACGAGTACTCCAGTGCCTTCCGCTGCCACGTGCAGGAGTACGACGTGGAGGTGCTGAGCTCCCCGATCCTGGGAACCGATGTCCCACGTCCCGGCCCGGCCACATCCACCTTCGACGGCGTGATCCCCCCGGACATGCCGGCAGGGGTCTACGAGCTCCAGGGTATCGTCTGGTACAACGGCATCGGGTACACGAGCCAGGACCTGCAGTTCAGGATCGGCCAGGACCCCACCATCACCATCACCTCGCCCGAGAGCGGCTTCATGGTGGACACGAAGGTCCTCGTCGTCACGGGCACCTGCGCCGACCGCAGCCTCACCCAGGCCACCATGATCACCAACGGCGAGGCCGTCCCCATCAAGCTCGACAACGGCTCCTTCTCGGCCAAGACCGTGCTCCGGCCGGGCCAGAACACCATCCGGGTGGTGGCCGAGAACGACTCGGGCACCGGCGAGGACAGCGTGTGGGGTACCGCCGACATCAACGCTGCCGCCCTCAAGATCGTGCTGAGCTGGGAGGCCCGGGGCACGGACATCGACCTGTGGGTCACCGACCCCGAGGGCGCGACCACCAACTACCACCACAAGCGTCCCGCCGAGGGCAGGAACCTGGATGTTGACGACACCAGTGGCCCCGGCATGGAGACCTACACCATCGAGGTGCCCCTCCGCGGGCAGTACACGGTGGCGATCCACTACTACGCCGACCACGGTTACTCGGGTTCCGTGCCGTTCCGGGTCCAGGTGACCACCTGGGAGGCCACCTACCGGGAGCGTCGTTCCGGCACCACCGGCACGCTCCACGTGGCCGCGGGCGACCGCGACGAGCCCGGCGCGGTGGTCCGGTTCACCGTGCCGTTGTGGTGAGGGGAGAGGTGAGGGCGTCAGGGAGTCAGGACGTGAGGGCGTGAGGACGTGAGGACGTGATGGGGCGCCGTCCTGGCGAGCGAGGTGTGCAGCCCGGAACCCAGCCAGCCACCCGCCAACGGGACCCACGGCCACGGATCCACCTTCACCTCTTCACTTCTCTACTTCCTACCGTCCTACCGTCCTGACGTCCTATCGTCCTAACGCCCTCACGTCCTCACCTTCCCCGCCCTCCACCGGTATACCTCGCCGCACAATGAGCCACGGCGGGGTCGGGGTCGCTGCGGGCGGCCCGGAGGCGGGCCAGTGCCCCGGGATCGCCGCTCTCTCCCAGCAGCGTGCAGATCTCCACCCGCCGGGCGGTCTCCGGGTATTCGGGGTTGTACTCGCCGAAGGCCTCCAGGAGCGCCGGCACGGCCAGGAGCCCGAGGCCACGCAGCCCCGCGAGCGCCGCCTCCCGGACCTCGGGTTCCTCGCCCTCCTGCAGGGCATCGAGCAGCGGCTCCGCCACCCGCGCGTCGTGGAAGCCGGCCAGGGCCCGGATGGCGTCGGCCCTGGTGTCCGCCCGGTACGCCGCCGCGGTCAGCGCGGGGATGGCCTCGGGATTCCCGATCTCCCCCAGGGCCCGGGCCGAGGCCTCCCGGCCCAGCCAGAACTCGTCCAGGTCGTTCAGGGTCCCGATGAGGAGGGGCACGGCCTCGTCCGCCCGCAGCGCTCCCAGGGCCGGAATGATGGAGGCCCAGAGCCCCGTCCGCTCGCGCAGGTCCCGCCGGAGGGCCTCCACCAGCGGCGCTGCGGCCCGGGGGTCCGTGGTGTCGCAGAGGATCAGAACCCCCTCCCGGTACCGTTCGGGGTCGGTGGACTTCACGAGCTCCAGCGCCCGGTCGACCCGGCACGACTCCCGGCACCGGGCGAGCAGCACCTCGTACCCCACCGCCACCATCTGGTTCTCGTGGAGACACGCCTGGACGCAGGCATCCCCCGCCACGAGCTCGTCGATCCCCACCACGCTCGCCCCCGGCGGAATCTCCGGGGCGGGCGGCTCCTTTGCCACCTCGCCACCTCCGTCAGCCACCTGCCCGGCGGCCGTTCCCACCAGGAGCAGGATGGTTCCAAGGACCACCGACAACCGGCACATCGACCCCATCGCGTGTCCTCCCTTACCCCGAAACGGGTTCCCTCACAACCATACCCCATCCCGGCGGGAGACCACCCGGGCCACTCCCACGCTCAGGCGGAGCCGGGGCTTTCCCGCATCCTCCTCCAGCTCCAGGTGACGATCAGCATCAGGCCGAGGACCACCACGATGGCGGGGCCCGTGGGCATGTCCCACTGGTACGAGGCCACCAGACCCAGGGCCGATCCCAGCCAGCCCACGAGCCACCCCAGGATCAGCCGGGTGCGCATGGAATGGGCCAGCAGGATGGCGATGCATGCGGGGATCACCAGGTAGGCGAAGACCATGAGCACCCCTCCGATCTCCACCGAGAAGGTGATGATGACCCCGAAGGAGAAGTAGAACAGGAAGTCCCACCACCGCACCCACCACCCCCGCCGCCAGGCCTCCTCGGGGTCGGTGGTGATCAGCATGAAGCGCCTGCGGAAGATCCAGTGGAAGAGCCCCACGGCCGAGTAGATCACCAGATCCTTGATCACGGTGGGCCACGTCACCCAGAGCAGCGCCCCCGCCAGGGTCTCCTTGATGTGCTCGGCCCCCTCGGGCGCCCGGTCCGCCACGAGGATGGCCGCCGCCGAGGCCACCACGAAGGTGATCCCGATGATGGCCTCCTGGGGGATCCGCTCGTCCTTTGCGCGGGTCACCGCAAAGAGCACCGCCGCCAGGGTGGCGAAACCCATGCTGTAGAGCGTGGATCCCGGCTCCCCGGGGTGGTGGCCCGCGGCGAAGCCCACCACGGCGCCCAGCGCGGCGAACTGGGCCACCGCCAGGTCCACGAAGAGCACGCGCCGCTCGATCACGTGGATCCCGAAGTAGGCGTGGATGCCCACCAGGACCAGGCAGGCCACGAAGGGCGCCGCCATGAAGGTGAGCATGTCCGTCATGGGCGGCCTTCCCCGTGGTGCTTGCCGCCGTGGTGCTCCCCGTGATGGTCATCATGGTGATCACCGTGGTGCCCCCCGGACGGTCCGGAGGCGCCGCCTTCCGCCTCCTCGAAGGCCGCGGCCAGCCGCCCCACCCAGGTGTCGATGAGGTCGAAGTAGGTGTCCACGCCCGGCTCCCCCTTCACGGAGGTGGGCACGATCACGGGGATGATCCCCGTGCGGTCTGCGATGAGCTGGGGCTTGCGCCGCTCGAAGTAGTTGGCCGCGAGCAGCACCTTGATGTGCTCCGTCTGGATGGTGCGGATCAGCTCCGCCACGTGGCGGGCCGTGGGCGGGATCCCCGGCTTCGGCTCCACGTAGGCCGCCACGTCCAGGCCGAAGAGCGTGGTGAAGTACACCCAGTTCTTGTGGTAGCAGACGATCCGTTTCCCCCGGAAGACCATCCCCTCGGCGAGCCACCCTCCCAGCCGGTCCACGAGCCCGTGCTCCTCGAGGAAGGGGATCAGCTTCCCGTGCGTGGCCAGCGGGTTCAGGGTGTCGACACCCAGCAGCTCCACGAGCTCGTCCCCGTAGAGGCGCCGGGCCAGGCGGGCGTTGAAGTCCGCCAGCCCGGCCCTGTAGACGGTGCACCCGTCCGGGTCCACCTTGCACAGTCCCGTGGCGATGTTGCGGGCGATGATCATGGCGTTGACGGGTGAGGTCTGGATGTGGGGGTTGCCGTAGATGTGGATGTCGCCCCCGGACCGGTCCAGGGAGACCGGTTTCTGGAGCAGCTCCACACCGTGGGCCGCCGCCACGTAGCCCGGCGCCCCGTCCACGATGCGCCGGTTCCCCGACTTGTTCACCAGGGTGGGCGCCCAGAGCTCCAGGTCGAGCCCGGTGCTCACGAAGAGGTCGGCATCCCGGAGCATCATGGCGTAGGAGGGCTTGGGCTTGATGAAGTGCGGGTCGGCGTTCCCAGCCACGATGGCCTCGGCCTCCACACGGTCGCCGCCCACCTCCCGGGCGATGGCGGCGTAGTCCTGGAGCGTGGTCACCACGCGGACCTTCGCCACGGCGGTGACCGGGATCCCCAGCATCAGAACGACGGACATCAACAGCAGGGTTCGAAGGTGTCGCATACGCCCCCCTCAGTAGCTCTCGTGCTTGTGGGGCCCGGCGGCGAAGGTCAGCTGGAGCTCGAAGCGCCGGTCGGTCCCGTGGAGGTTGTCCTTGCGCCAGCTCGCCTGCCCCCTGAGGCGGACGAACTCGGACTGCCAGAAGGTCAGGTAGGGGGAGAGCCCCCAGTAATCGTGGCCGGCTTCGCGCTGGTCCTGGACCGAGTCGTAGCGCATCCCCACGATCCAGTGGGGTGAGAAGCGGAACTGTCCGTAGAGGTACCCGCCCCAGGCGTTCCGGGAGCCCCCGTCCGCCAGGTCCCGGCTGGAGTGGAGCAGCATGCCGCGGACGGTCACCTCGCGGTAGAGCTCCTGGCCTGCCGGATACCAGTTGTAGGTGGCATCCAGGGCCCAGAAGTCGTGGTTCAGGTGTCCGTCGGGATCGGCCGAGCCGTGGAGGCCGTCGAGGCCCAGCTCGAAGTAGCTGTCGGAGCTCAGGTCCCAGTAGCTCTTGAGGCGTGCCAGCAGTGCGGGGTGCGTCCAGTCGCCCCCGGCGAAGGCCACGCCGTTGTCCCCGTTGGTGAGCTCCACGGTCAGCTCGTTGGAGTCCGCCCACAGGCGGGGCATGAGCCAGTCCACGGAGACGCCGGTTCCCACGAGGCCGTGGTCGCCGAAGCTCTCCTGGAGGACCCAGGGCAGGTCGGTCTGATCCAGGGCGTGGAGGTGCCAGCGGTTCAGCACACCGAACTGCTGGCGCTTCTTGCCCACCGTCAGGGCGAGGTGGCCGGGGAGCTGCATCCAGGTGATGTAGCCCTCGCCCAGGTCGAAGCCTCCGTGGGCATGACCACCCTCCTCCTCGCCCTCTCCCGGCCCGAATGTGGACTCACTCATGGGACCGTGGTACCCGAGCACCACGTGCATCCTGGTGTAGGGGTCCAGGTACGACTGGATGTCCAGCTCGAAGTGGCGGGCCTGGAGCTCCTCCTCCTTCTGGTGGTTGCCCCCCACGGCGAAGAGGTCGCCCACCACGGAGATCTCCGGGTTGAGCTGGGGTTGCATCCGTGTTCCGGAGACGAAGGTGGTGGTGGTGTCCACCTCCTGACCCGCCTCCGCACCGCTCGCCGCGGCCGCCTTCGCCTGGCTCCTGAGGTGCTCCAGCTCTGCCTGACGGGCCGTTTCCTCCTGCTGGGCCCTGAGCCGCGCGAGCTCGGCCTTCACGGCCTCGAGCTCACGGGAGAGCCTCTCCACCGTCTGCTCCAGGCGCCGGACGGTCTCCCCCTCCGGCGGCCCGGCCGGGGGGGTCTGTTCCAGGCCGGGGGCGGCCTGGACCATCAACACGATGACACTCACGATGAATGGGACACGCAGGTGCATGGTTCCTCCCTGTTGTTCTCCCGGGACGTCGTTCGGACGGACCTCAGGAACGGACGGGAGGAGCCCTCAGGCGGAGCACCACCATCCGGCGGACGGCCGCCGGGAGGTGGGGGATGTCCGGGCCGGCGGCCGGGCCGGCTTCCGTGAAGGGCAGGCGCAGTCCCTGCGGCAGCACCGGTGCCGTGCCCGCCGCCAGGCAGGCGAGGCACCCGTGGGCCGGTACCGCGCCGGGGATGCGGTGCAGGTGATACTGCCCCGATCCCGGGAAGGCCACGGAGCAGTCGGCGGCGTAGCTCGGGACGTCCCGGTCCGCGTGGGTGTGGGGCAGGGACAGGAGCATCCCATGCCACACCGCCAGGACGGCTGCGGCCATGGTCACCACGTGCAGGAACCGGCGTCTCCTCACAGCGCCACCGCGGACCATCGTGTGCAGGAAGACCCCTGTTGTCAATGGAATGACCTGCTCAAACGAACGAGCGTGGAGGCGGCCCCGCCTGGCGGGACCCTTCACTCCACGGGGCCGACGGCCAGCTGGCGGAGGCGGTCCGGGGTCAGCACCACGATCCGGTGCCCCTCGGCGCGGATCACGCCGTCCTCCTCCAGGCGCCTCATGGTCCTGGAGAGCACCTCGGGGGCGGTGCCGCACTGGGCCGCCACCAGGTTGCGGGCCTCGGGGATCTCCACCACGTCGCCGGCCTCCAGCTCCCGGTCCCCGGCCCGGGCCAGGAGGAACACCGCCAGCCGTTCCTCCACGCGGCGCTGGGTCAGCAGCTCCAGCTTCGCGGCCAGGTGGCGGGCCCACAGCGAGACGGAGCGGACCATGCCCAGCGCCAGCTCGGGTTCCTCCCGGAGCAGGGCGAGCAACACCTCCCGGGACCACGACCACACCACCGAGGGCTCCAGCGCCACGGCCGTGGCCGGGTAGGTCCCGTCACCGAAGACGGCGGCCTCGGCGAAGGTCTGGCCGGGGTCCACCAGGTGCAGGAGCAGCTCACGCCCCCCCGGGGAGTACCGGACGAGCTTGATCCGGCCCTCGAGGAGGGCCAGCACGGACTCGGCGGGGGTCCCCTCGGTGAAGAGCACCTCGGTGCGCGCCACGCTGCGCTCCCTCCCCGCGGCGATCACGCGCTCCTGCAGCTCCCGGGGCAGGTGCCGGATGAGCGGCACCTGGCGCAGCGTCTCCCGTGCGTCGATCATCCCCCCGAGTATAGCCCGATTCGTTGCGTCCGGGTCTCAGCGGTGGAGGGCGCCGTAATCCGCCGCGATGGGGTACCGGCGCCCGACACCGAAGGCCTTGGTGGTGATCCTGAGGCCGGGGGCGGCCTGGCGGCGCTTGTACTCGTTGCGGTCGATGAGCCGGATCACCTCGCGGACCACCCCCTCGTCGAGGCCCTCCTCCACCATCTCCCGGAGCGAGGCGTTCCGCTCCACGTAGAGCTCGAGGATCCTGTCCAGCACGTCGTAGGGCGGCAGGGAATCCTGGTCTGTCTGGCCGGGACGGAGCTCCGCCGAGGGCGGCTTGGTGATGATGGTCTCCGGGATCACCTCGCGCTCCCGGTTCAGCCAGCGCGCCATCTTCCAGACCATGGTCTTGGGCACGTCGCTGATCACGGCGAGACCGCCGGACATGTCGCCGTAGAGTGTGCAGTAGCCCACCGCAAGCTCGGACTTGTTGCCCGTGGACAGCAGCAGCATCCCGAACTTGTTGGACAGCGCCATGAGCACGTTGCCCCGGACCCTGGCCTGGATGTTCTCCTCCGTCACGTCGGGCTCCCGCCCCTCGAAGTGCTCCGCCATGGTGTCCAGGTAGCTCTGGAAGATCCCGTCGATGGGGATCACCCGGTACCCGATGCCGAGGTTCCGGGCCAGCGCCTCGGCGTCGGTCAGGCTGGAAGCCGACGAGTAGCGGGTGGGCATGGCCACGCCCAGGACGTTCTCCGGGCCCAGGGCCTCCGCCGCGATGACCGCCGTGAGGGCCGAGTCGATGCCCCCGGAAAGCCCCAGCACCACCCGCCGGAAGCCGCACTTGGCGGTGTAGTCCCGGAGGCCCAGCACCAGGGCCCGCCAGGCCTCCTCCACGGGCCCCCTCGACACCGGCCGGAGGTGCCCCGGCTCGCCCGCGGCGCAGGAGCGCTGCCGGAGCGCCCCGTCCGGGATCTCGTGGACCAGGAGGTCCTCGGCGAAGTCCCGGGCCCGGGCCACCACCGTTCCCGTGGGGTCCAGCACCAGCGAGTGGCCGTCGAAGACGAGCTCGTCGTTGCCGCCCACCTGGTTGGCCACCACCATCCACCGGCGGTGCTTGGCGGCCTCGGCGGAGAGCATCTCCCGCCGCAGCCCGCCCTTGCCCACGGAGAAGGGGCTCGCCGAGACGTTCACCAGGAGCTGCGCCCCGGCCCCCACCAGCTCCCCGACGGGATCGCGCCGGTAGAGCCGCCGCGGCCAGAAGTCCGGGTCGTTCCAGGCGTCCTCGCAGACCGTGACGCCCAGCTTCAGCCCGTCCAGCACCAGCGGCTCCACCTCGCCACCGGGCTCGAAGTGGCGGGCCTCGTCGAAGACGTCGTAGGTGGGCAGCAGGCACTTGACGTACCGCCCCGCCACCCGGCCGCCCACGCAGAGGGCCGCGCCGTTGAAGAGCGGCTTGCCCGCCGGGGCGGGGTTGCGCTCCACGTACCCCGTCACGATGGCCGGACCGCCGTCGCTCAGGGCCGCCACCCGCTCCAGCTGCTCCAGGTTCGCCCGCACGAAGTCGTCCCGGTCCAGCAGGTCCCGCGGCGGGTAACCCACCGTGGCCAGCTCCGAGAAGACCACCAGGTCCGCTCCCCGCTCACCGGCACGGGCCACGGCGTCCCGCATCTTCTCCAGGTTCCCGTCGAAGGCCCCCACCGTGTAGTCCAGCTGGGCGATGGCAATTCGCATGGGCACGCTCCCCGCCTCAAGGATAGACCATGAGGGGGGGAGGACGTGAGGGCGGCTCCCGCCCAGCCGGGGAGCAGGGGCGCAGGGGAGAGGAGGTGCGACGGCCGCCTGGATCGTGAAACGTGAAAGGTGAAACGTGAAACGAATGAGGGCGAAGGGGATGGTGCGACACCCGCTCCCCCACCCGTGCGACGCCCACCCTCCCGCCCGGATCGTGAAACGTAAAACGTGAAACGTGAAACGAATGAGGGTGAAGGGGATGGTGCGACACCCGCTCCCCCACCCGTGCGCGGAGTGCAGCATGTGCGTTCGCCGAGGGGAAGCCGTCGCAGGGAGCGCCGCTCGAACGTCGCGGCCTCGTGCTTCCGGCGAGTGGAGGAGACGCCGTGCTCAGAGAGGGTGTCGCCCGGGTTCTGCGGGCACACGATGCCGGCCTGGAGGCGGGCGCTCCCCGCGGGGGCGTTCTCTCTCCGGATGTCCGGTTGTGTTCCACGGCGTGTGGTCCTCGCGGGCCCGCACAGGATCGCGAAGGGGCGTCCTGACCTCCTCACGTCCTGACGCCCTCACGTCCTCACTCTCATTCGTTTCACGTCTCACCTTTCACGTTTCACGGACGGGCGGGTGGGCGGATGTCCCACACCCGCTTCCCTACCCAACGCCCTCCACCGCGCCGGCGAGCTTCGCCAGGAGGGACGAGGTGGGTACCCCGGGCTCCAGGGGATCGGCCCAGATGCCATCACCATCCGGAAGCGCCTCCCCTTCCACCCGCCACACCACCGGGACCACCGTGATCCGCCGGTGTGTGATGCTGTGCCGCACCGGATCCGCGGCCCGCCCGCCGTCCAGGGGCAGACCCGCCGCCGCGCGGGCCGCTGCCACCGGGTCCACGTCGGCGCCGAGACCGGTGGCCAGGGGCGGCAGCCACAGCCCGCGGAGCACGGCGCCCCCGGTCACGGGCCGCAGCAGCCAGCGCCCCGAGGGGGAGACCACCACCGCGGCGGCCCAGCGGTGCGCCTCCGGCCCGCGTGTCCTCCTTGGCGGGGGGATGGCCTCCTGCCGCCCGGAGGCGAGCGCGGCGCACTCCCCGGCGAACGGGCACGCCCCGCAGTCCGGCCCACGCGGCGTGCAGACGGTGGCGCCCAGCTCCATGAGAGCCTCGTTGACCACCGCGGGCGGCGCCTCCTCCATGAGCGCCTCCACCCACGTCCGGATGGCCCCGCTCGCCGCCGCCCGCCTCGGGTCCCCCTCCAGGCCAAGCACCCTGGCACCCACCCGCAGCACGTTGCCGTCCAGCACCGCCACCCGCTCCCCGAAGGCCAGGGAGGCCACCGCCGCCGCCGTGTACGGCCCGATGCCCGGCAGCTCCCGGAGCCCGGCCGCCGAGCCGGGCAGGCGGCCACCGCGCTCCACCACCTCCCGCGCCAGGCGGTGGAGCGACCGCGCGCGCCGGTAGTACCCGAGGCCGGACCAGGCCTCCAGCACCTCCTCCTCCCGGACCTGCGCCAGGGACCGCAGGTCCGGGAAGCGCCGGAGGAACTCCCGGAACCGCGGTACGACCCGGTCCACCCGGGTCTGCTGGAGCATCAGCTCGCTCACCAGCACCCCGTAGGGATCCCGCGACCCGCCCCGCCAGGGCAGGTCCCTGGCGCTGGCGGCGAACCATCGTGCGAGGCGTTTCCCGGGCGACACGCCGCGATTGTAGCGGGCCGGCTCCCCTCCCCGGGCTCCAGGTAGTAGAATGTGGGCTCGGGCGCGTCCCGGCGGGCCCCCGCCCGCCCGACCGGCGCCCGGAGGGAGACGGCCGTGATCGCAACCACATCGTGGGACCTGCTCGTCTACGGCGGCACCGTGCTCACCCTGGAGCCCGGCTGCCGTGCCATCACCAACGGCGCCGTGGCCATCGCCGACGGGCGCATCGCCGCCGTGGGCCCCGCCGAGGCGCTCCTGGACCAGGCCCCCACGGGGGAGGTGCTGGACGCCACCGGCTGCCTGGTGATGCCGGGCTTCGTGAACACCCATTCCCACCTGGCCATGACGCTGCTCCGGGGCCTCGCGGACGACCTGCCCCTCAAGGACTGGCTCGAGGGGCATATCTGGCCCGCCGAGCGCGAGCACATGAACCGGGAGACCATCCGCGTGGGGACGCTCCTGGCGGCCGCCGAGCAGCTCCTGGCCGGGGTCACCACCACCACCGACATGTACTTCTTCGACGACGAGGTGGGGACGGTCCTGGCCGAGGTTGGGATGCGGGCCGTGGTGGCCGAGTCCCTCCTGGACTTCACCACGCCGCGCTGCTCGGGCCCCGACGAGATGCTCGAGCGCCAGCGGGAGCTCATCGAGATGTTCCGTGACCACCCGCTGATCACGCCGGCCGTGGCGCCCCACTCGCCCTACACCGTCTCTGCGGCCAACCTGGTGCGGGAGGCCGAGCTGGCCGACGAGATGGACGTGCCGCTCCACATCCACCTGGCGGAGACCCGCTGGGAGGTGGAGAAGCTGCTGGAGGAGAAGGGGGTCTCGCCCGTGGCCTACCTGGCGGACCTGGGCGTGCTGTCCGAGCGGACCGTGGCGGCCCACTGCGTCCACGTCTCCCCGGAGGACATCGGGATCCTGGGCGAGTTCGAGGTGGGGGTCTCCCACAACCCCGTGAGCAACCTGAAGCTGGCCTCGGGCGTGTCCCCCGTCCCCACCATGCTGGAGGCGGGCGTCACGGTGGCGCTGGGCACCGACGGAACCGCCTCCAACAACACCCTCGACGTGCTCCGCGACATGCAGGTCGCCGCGCTCCTCCACAAGGGCACCGGTGGCCAGCCCACGGTGCTCCCCGCCCGGCAGGCCGTGGAGATGGCCACGGTGGACGGCGCGAAGGTCCTGGGGCTGGACGGCAGGATCGGCAGGCTGTCGGAGGGCATGGAGGCCGACCTGGTCTGCCTCGACCTCACCGGAGCCCATGCCACCCCGCTGTACGACCACGTCTCCCACCTGGCCTACGCCGCCCGATCCTCCGACGTGCGGCACGTGCTGGTGCGGGGCAAGGTACTGGTGAACAACGGGGAGCTCCAGACCATCGACCTGGAGGAGGTCCGCACGAAGGCCGCCGAGATCGCCGAAAAGATCGCGGGATGAAACCCGCCGGGGGAATATCCGTTCAGCCAGAACGTATGATTCCGCGTGAGCATGACCATGACCCTGCCGCAGAGTGAAGCCGCGAGCCTGCACCGGCTCTGGGTGGAGCGGGCCCAGGCCGGCGACGCCGAGGCCTGCGAGGAGCTCGCCCGGCACTGCCAGCGTCAGGCCTACCTCCTCGCCCTCCAGCTGACCGGAAACCGGGACGACGCCCTGGACCTCGCGCAGGACGCCATGATCCGCTTCTTCGGGGCCCTGTCGCGGTTCGACCGCAGGAGGCCCCTCCGGCCCTGGCTCTACCGCATCGTCCGCAACCTCTACAGGGACCGGCTGCGACGCCAGCGGCTGCGGCGCACCGAGCCGCTGGAGGCGGTGGCCCCCCTGGCCGTCGCCGAGGGGGGGAACCCGCAGCCCAGCCCGGAGGCCGTGGCCTCCCGCCACGAGCTGCAGCGCGTTGTCTGGGAGGAGGTCCAGAAGCTTCCTCCTCCCTTCCGGGAGATCGTCGTGCTCCGTGACTACCAGGACCTCGAGTACGCGGAGATCGCCCGCATCCTGCGGGTGCCCCGCGGTACCGTGATGTCCCGCCTGCACCGGGCCCGCCGCCGTCTCGCCGAGGCCGTCCGTGCCCGTGTGGCGTCGTCCGACGGCGCCGGGGAGGGCCAGGACCATGCGTGAGCGCTGCCCCACCGGCCTCGAGGAGCGTCTCCTCACGGCGTACCTGGACGGTGAGCTCACCCAGGGCGGGATGCAGAAGGTGGAGGTCCACGTGGAGGCCTGTGCACACTGCCGGTCCCTCCTCGAGGACCTCTCCAGGATCCGGGAGGCCACCATGAACACGAGCTTCGCGACGCCACCCGACAACCAGTGGAACGAGCTGCCCCGGACCCCGGCGAGCGGCACCTTCCGCCGGCTGGGCTGGTGGCTGGTGATCCCCTGGCTGGTCCTCGTGATCGCCTGGGGACTGTGGGAGGCCTGGAAGGGCTCCGCCGGGGTCCTCGAGCGGGTCCTCGTCTTCGGCGGGATCGGCGGCGTGGTCCTGCTCTTCCTGTCCGTGCTGCTGGACCGGTTGCGGGATGCCGCCACCGATCGGTACCGGGAGGTGAACAGGTGATCATCACGACCACGGAGACCATCGCGGGCAAGCACATCGTCAGGACCCTGGGTCTGGCCCGGGGCAACACCATCCGCACGAGGCACCTCGGCAAGGACATCATGGCCGTCCTCCGCAACGTGGTGGGCGGCGAGGTGTCCGAGTACACCAAGATGATGGCCGAGGCCCGCGAACAGGCCCTGGATCGCATGGTGGAGGAGGCGGAGCAGCTGGGCGCCAACGCCATCGTGGCGGTCCGGTTCATGACCACCGAGATGATGCAGGGCGCCGCCGAGCTCCTGGCCTACGGCACCGCCGTCATCGTCGAGGACGACGACTGAGCCGACGTCTCCGGTCCCGCGGACACCCGCCGGTCTCCCCATCGGCCACCGTCTGCGCTATCCTGAGCGGAGAAGGCTGGCAACGGGAGGGGTGCATGGCTGTGGAGATCTTCACCGACGAGTGGGCTCACGAGTGGTGCAGCAAGATCAACGGCAACGCCGCCTACGCCGACGCGGCGAGGCGGTGGGAGGGCGCCATCGTCCTCCAGATGTCCGCCGATGCGGACTGGGGCATCCCGGAGGACCGGTCGGTGATCGCCGACCTGTGGCACGGCGAGTGTCGGGGGGCGAAGGCCGCCACCGAGGACGACCTGGACGAGGCTCCCTACATCATCGCCGCCACGCCCGACACCTGGAACAAGGTGCTGTCCGGCGACCTCGACCCCATCGTGGCGCTCATGGGCGGCAAGCTCAAGCTCGCCCGGGGCAAGCTCTTCAGGCTGCTCCCCTTCACCAGGGCCGCCAAGGAGATGGTCGAATCCGCCAGGGCCGTGGACACCTCCTTCCCCGACGGCTGGCAGTAGGCAGCGGAACGCGACCCGGGGGGGACCACAACCTCTCGGCGCGTGGCGCAGGAACGCCCCCACGGGGAGCCCCGGCCTCCAGGCCGGCATCGTGCCCCCCCAGAACCCGGGAGACACCCTCCCGCCGAGCCACCTCGCCTCCACTCACCCAAAGCACGAGGCCGCGACTTTCGAGCGGCGCTCCCCCCACGACCTCCCCTCGGCAAACGCAAATGCGGCCCTACCCGCACGGGCGGATGGCCAAGTGCCATACGGGCGGGTGGCCGGCCGCCGCACATTCCCTTCGCCCTCATTCGTTTCACGTTTCACGTTTCACGACCCGACCGGCCGGCGCTCCCTACCCCTCCCGCTTCTCGATCTCCTCCAGCAGGAGGTCGAGCTCGCCGTGGACGTGCTGGACCAGCGTGTCGGGATCCGGCACCAGGGCGGCGTCCACCGCCACGCCCACCCGGACCTCGCCCGCGTAGCTGAAGATACTCACGCCCAGCCCCAGGCGGGCGGACTGCGGCACCCAGAACATCATGTTGCGGAGCTTGCAGCCGGCGAGATAGAGGTGCTTCCGCGGTCCGGGCACGTTGGTCATCACCAGGGTGGCCTTGCTTCCGAAAAAGTCCACGCCCAGGGCAAGCAGCTCCGGCCTGGCGATGCCCAGGAGCTGCAGCACACTGAACACCACGCCGGCCTCGGGCGACCTCTTGAGGCGATTCATCCGCCGGCGGACCGTGGCCAGGCGCTTCAGCGGATCGTTCAGTCCCACAGGCAGCGCCACGAACACCAGGCCAAAACGGTTCCCGAGCTCCCCCAGCTCCTCCTCGGGCCTGAGGTTCACGGGCAGTACCGCGTGGATGTCCTCGCCCTCCACACGGTCCCCCCTGCCGATGAGATACCGCCGCATGGCCCCCGTGGCCACCGCCAGGAGCACATCATTGACCGTTGCCCCCGCGATCTTCCCGATCCGCTTCACCTCGTCGAGGGAAACTGGCCCGGACCAGGCCGCCTTCTTGGTGATGGTGATCCGTCCCTTGAAGGCGGTCTTCGGGTCGGCAGGCCGCTGGACGAGCCGGGCCAGCACGCTGACGGCACCGGCTCCGCTCTGCACGAGCTCCGCGAGCTTCTCCGGGTTGACGAACGCCTCGCGGCCCTGGTTGACGAGCGCCGCAGGCAGGCTCCGCGCCCCGCCCGGCGAGGCCTTCCCCTTCTTGCGCACCACCGGCGGCGCCTCGGGCTCCTCGTCCGTGAGCGTGAACAGCAGCCGGACCAGCGCGATCCCGTCGCCGATGCAGTGGTGCAGCCGGATGATGATGGCGGTCCCCTCGCCGTAATCCTCCACCACGTGGATCTGCCACAGCGGCCGTGAGCGATCCAGCGGCGTGCTCATGAGGTCGCTCACAAGGTCCTGGAGTGCCTTCTGGTCCTGGGGTGCGGCAAGGGCCACCTTCCGCAGGTGGTACCGCAGCGTGAAGTGCTCGTCCTCCACCCACCTCGGCTTGCCGAGGGGCAGCACCGCCTCCAGCACCTTCTGGCGGAACCGATCGTGGATCATGAGCCGGTCCTCGATGATCTCCTTGAGCCGGGCGAGCTCCACGCGCCCGTCCAGGACCATCAGCGCGGTGATGGTCATGAGGTTCGTGGAGTCCTCCATCCGCAGCCATGCGCTGTCCACATTGTCCATGAGGACGCCATCCCGCCTGAACATGCTCACCAAACCTCACCTTCCCCGCATGGACCACGGACTCCTCTCGGCCCCTTCCGCTCGACCTGGAACGCATCCAGTGGGTGCTCCATGATACCAGGAGGCCTTCCGGTCGGTCCCTGCCGGCATTCTCCGGATTGCCACATCGCGGCATCACCCGTCGGACTATCAGGGATCAGACTTGCAACCTGTTGCTCTCCTGGGACAAAAATATTTGCCGCAATGCGGTATTCCGGGTTGACACCCTTGCCGCAGTGCGTTATGTTCTTCTCGTGGATGCCGCAGAGCGGCAAGCAACAACGCAACGGAGCACAGGGGAGGTCACCATGGCTGCGAAGAAAGTTTCCAGGACGAACGTCAAGAGAATCCAGAACGATGTGATGGAGTCGGCCCACAAGGTGTGGCTGGCCGGGCTCGGCGCGCTGGCCACCGGCCAGGAAAAGGGCGGCGAGCTGTTCGAGGAGCTGGTGAGAAAGGGCGCCGCGCTGGAGAGCGCGGGCAAGGAGCAGGTGGAGAAGGCCAGGGAAACCGCGCTGGGCACCGTCACCGGCGTGAAGGCCGTGGCGGAGAGCTACTGGGAGACCTTCGAGAAGAAGATCGACGAGCGCCTGACCGGCGTGATCCACACCCTGGGCGTGCCCACCAAGGACGAGATCGAGGCCCTCACCAGGAAGGTGGAGGAGCTGACCAGGACCATCGAGAAGCTCCAGAAGAAGGACACCCCGGCCCGCAAGCCCGCCGCCAAGAGGCCTGCGACCGCAACCAGGAAGACCGGTGCCAAGAAAACCACCAAGTGACCTCTGACGCCGGCAACGGCGTGATGGAAACCACGGGGCGCCCTCGGGCGCCCCTATTTTTCGCTCCCCACAGCCGGGGGCAATCCCTTCTCCCATCATCCCGAGCGGAGTGACACGCAGTCCCTCCTCCCTCTGTCATCCCGAGCGGAGCAGCCGCAGCCCCCTACCTGTCATCCCGAGCGAAGGCCCGCAGGGCCGGAGTCGAGGGATCTCCCGAACGAAGCCGCCACCTCCATTTCCGAACGCCCTCCACGGGAGGGTGGGTGTCGCACGGCCGGAGGTTCGGGCGCCGCACACCCCCTTCGCCCTCTTTCGTTTCACCTTTCACGTTTCACGTCTCACGATCCGACCGGGCGGCGCTCCCCCCACGACCTCCCCTCGGCGAACGCGAATGCGGCCCTCCCTGCACGGGCGGCCTGGGGGCGCGCCCTGAAGGACGCGCCTACACTTTCAGATCCAGCGACCCAGCCCCGTCCAAATCCCAGCAATCCTCAGAATCCGTGGTTGCCAGTCCCGGGTGGGAGGGTGGGTGTCGCACGGGCGGAGGGCCGGTCGTCCCACATCCCCTTCGCCCTCTTTCGTTTCACCTTTCACCTTTCACGTTTCACGACCCGGTCGGGCGGGGGCATCGCACCTCGTACGGCCGGGCGGGCGCCGCACCCCCTCTCCCCTGCACCCTTGCTCCCCTGTTCCCCTGCTCCTCTGCTCCCCTGCTCCCCTGTTCCCCTGCTCCCCTGCACCCTTGCTCCCCTGTTCCCCTGCTCCCCTGCTCCCCTGCTCCCCTGCTCCCCTGCTCCCCTGCTCCCCCTCTCGCGTACAATGGTCCTCGGCATTTTCGCCCGGACGTGTAACCGCCGGGCGTCCCGGACACCAGGGAGGAGCAGTGGACGACCTCTCGCCCGACCAGAAGCGCCTGGTCACCCTGATGGTCGGCTACCAGAAGGGGAACATGGACGACTTCGCCGTGCTTTACGCGGAGCTCGAGCAGCCGTTGCGCCGCTACCTCTGGACCTTCGTCCGCGACACCGCGACCGTGGACGACCTCCTCCAGACCACCTTCCTCCAGGTCCACCGCGCCCGCCACACCTACACGCCGCCCCGGCCTGTCAGGCCCTGGCTCTATGCCATCACCCGGCACACCGCTCTCATGCACCTGCGCTCGAGGCGGCGCCGGAAGGAATACCTGGCTGACGAGGACCTCCCCGAGGTTCCCGTTCCGCCCGAGGTGGAGCGGCTCGGCGACCGGCTCATGGTGCGGAAGCTTCTCCTGGAGCTTCCGCGGTCGGACCGCGAGATCCTGACACTCCACCACCTCATGGGGCTCAGCTTTGCCGAGGTTGCCAGCGTGGTGGGCATCTCGGCCGGGGCTGCCAAGGTGCGGGCCCACAGGGCCATCAGGTCCCTCCGTGAGAGGCTTGCGTCCGAAGGAGCCGAACGATGACCGGACATCCGCTTCCCGAGGCTCTCCGGAAGGCCGTGGAGGCCGATTCCCGCCCGGTCCGGGCGCTCCCGGCCCTGTGGCGGAGAATCCTGGCCATCGTCATCGCGGCCGTGGCGCTGCTGGCCGCCGTGGTGGTCACCCACACCCTGCGGCCGGACCTCGAGACCCTCTCCATCTGGCTTGGCTGGGGCGCCACCATCGTGGAGATCATCGTGGGCATCTCCCTCATCGGGCTGGCCCTGCGCGAATCCGTCCCCGGACAGGCCATCCCACGTCCGGCCGTCGCCATCGCCGTCGCCACCGGTCTCGTGGTCAACTTCCTTGTGGCCATCGCCACCTGGGTGGGCACGAAAGGCAGCGGCATGACGGGCATGCCCGGCTGCGGTGTCATCTGCATGCGCACGGGGATCTGGATTGCCATCCCCGCCGTGCTCGTCACGCTCATCCTCGTCCTGCGCGCCCTGCCCCTGCGCCCCTGCGTGGTCGGCCTTCTGGGCGGCGCCGGCGCCGGGCTCATGGCCGACGGTATCAACCACCTCCTGTGCCCTCTCTCCGACCTCCGCCATGTGCTCGTGTGGCACACCGGAGCCATCCTCTGCCTCATGGCAGCCGGCTGGCTCGCCGGGAAGACCTGGGAGATCCTCCGGTCGAGGAGGGGCTGAGGGAGCACGGGGCCGGTTTCCTCCCGGCGAGCCACCTCTCCTCCGCTCGCCCCATGCACGAGGCCGCGACTTTCGAGCGGCGCTCCTTGTCACGACTCTCCCTCGGTGAACGCGAGAACCGCCCCCCTTGAACACAACCAGGCATCCGAAGAGAGCACGCGCCCACAGGGAGCGCCGGCCTCCAGGCCGGCATCGTGCGCTACACAGAACCCGGGCGACGTACTCTCTGAGCACGACGTCTCCTCCGCTCGCCCCATGCACGAGGCCGCGACTTTCGAGCGGCGCTCCCTGCCACGACCTTCCCTCGGCGAACGCGAATACGGCCCTCCCTGCACGGGCGGAGGTCCGGGCGTCGCACCTCCCCTTGCCCTCCTTCGTTTCACGTTTCACGTTTCACGTTTCACGACTCGGGCGGGCGGGCGTCGCACGGGCGGAGGTCCGGGCGTCGCACGGGCGGAGGTCCGGGCGTCGCACCTCCCCTTCGCCCTCTTTCGTTTCACGTTTCACGTTTCACGTTTCACGACCCGGGCGGGCGGGCGTCGCACGGGCGGAGGTCCGGGCGTCGCACCTCCCCTTGCCCTCCTTCGTTTCACCTTTCACGTTTCACGTTTCACGACCCGGGCGGGCGGGCGTCGCACGGGCGGAGGTCCGGGCGTCGCACCTCCCCTTCGCCCTCTTTCGTTTCACGTTTCACGTTTCACGTTTCACGTTTCACGACCCGGGCGGGCGGGGGCATCACACCTCGCACGGGCGAGCGAGCGTCGCCCCCCCAGGCCTCTCTCCCCCACCCCCCTTGTCAATCCGTGCGTCGTTCGCAATAATCATTTCGATGTCGCGAGAGCACCCACACCTTTCAAGGATGGTTGAGTTATGGGTCCGCCGGAATGAGCCCGCGGGCCGGATTCCCCGGCATGCACTCCGGCTCGCCGAGAAGGTGGCCGGCAATCCGGACTCGGTTCCAGCAGAGCTGGCCCTGGCCTGGACCATCGTCAACGACGTCTACACGACGCTCGAGTGGGAGATCCCTGCCTCCCCCCGCCTCGCCCGCTGCCGGAGCGCCGCGGTCTCCGTGGCCCAGAGCGCGGGCATGGTGGTGGACGAGGTCCTCCGGCACCTGGACACCGAGAACGGCGATGTCATGCTGTTGGGCGACCTCGGCCTTGCGCTCTCTCTCTTCGGCCGGCCCGACGTCTTCCCCGCCCGGGGCGCCATCCTGGTACGTCTTGGTCAGGACGAGAAGGAGCCCGTGTCAGCCGGCGGGATTCCAGCCTCGCAGGGCGTCCGCTGGGCCGAGAGCGGCCGTCTCCGTGAAGTCTTCACCGAGACCTCGATCCCCGGCAGGCTCCGGGAGAGGCAGGTCTTCCTGCCGGACGCGGGCCTGATCACCGCCCTCACCGCATCCTCGGCGGCTGATGGGGACCGCCTCACCGGAATCCTCTTCTGCTTCGCCGCCCACCTCACCACCCGCTCGGGTCACTGGGACTCGGCTGGCTCCACCGCCCGGAACCTGGGCTCCGTGGACCGCCTCGCCGCCGCCGCCTGGCGCTGGGGCCTCCAGCCAGATCCCAGCCTCGGCAGTCCATTCCTGCTCAGGCTCCGCGCCCTGACCAGGAAGCTCGTCGGGGCCAGTCAGAAGGCCTGAGTCTGCCCCTCCCTCCAGAGAAATACCCCGCCACGGAAGGCGGGGCATCATCATCGAGGTCGGGCCTCTCCAGAGGTTACCGCTTCAGTCGCATGGACGGATCGCCGAAGAACACCCAGCTCGAGCGTACATAGGGATCCGTGATGGCGGCCTTGGCCGCCACGATGGCATCGCCCACCCGGGAATTCGCGTCACCAAACAGACCCTCGTACAGGACCTCGTTGAGCCTCGCCTGACCCTCGGGATCCGTCAGGGCGCTGGAAGCCCACACGGCCACGGCACCACCATCCGGCTCCAGCAGAAGGGCCTCTGCGAGGCTCTGCTGCTGCACGTCGTGGAAAAGTCCGTTCAGGCAATTCATGGCCAGCACCACCGGGAGCCGATCGGCATTGGTCATGTTCTCGACGTCGGAGATCTCGAGCACTCCATGATTGGTCCAGATGGTCTGGGATCCGTGTCCCTGATAGTTGATGATCAGGCGGCCAGTCGTGAATGCCTCGAGGATCTCCTGGCGTGCAGTCTCCTCGCCCATCCTGCCAATGAGAACGTTCTCGGTCTCCACGTCTGCCGGAACCAGCGAGGCAAGTTCGTCGATGGCTTTCTCGAAGCTGAACTCCTCGCCATCCTGGTCGGCCACCAGCATGATCCGATCAGCCCAACCCGCGCCATCCGCGGCATCGTAGGCAATGATCTTCTCCACGGCCACGAGCGCCGCTGCCGGCGTCCTCGCTGGAATCCTCCCGATGGCGAGCGTGCTGCTGGCACTCCCGTCCACCTCGCCGAACCAGTCGTCGCTGGCAGTCTTGAGCAGCATGGTCGCCTGGATGTGGGTCGGAACGAAGTCCGACACACCCATCCCGAGATGATCCCGCGGGTCGAAGCTCGCATCTCCCAGCAGGACAACATAGCGTGGTGCCACTTCCCACCTTCCGGTTGCCTGCGTGAGGAATGAGCGAATGGCCTCGGGAGACTTCTCGCCAAAGCTGAATTCGTCGTACACATCCTCCAGGGAGACCACCGCCACGGTCAGTCCGTCCATACGACGATGGCCAGCCAACAACTCCGCCGCCTCGAGGAAGACAGGGTGCGAGATGATCACAAGGTCGGCACGGTTCCTTTCCCCATGCCATGCGGACGGCTGGTTCACCATGATGTCCACAGGCTGCTCGATCCGTTTCTCCGAGAAGGCGTAGAGGTCGGCATCTCGGTCGCCACCGGACCAGGTTCCCGGCACGACAACGCGGTACCCGGTCTCCGCGGGAGACTGCGCATCCAGAATCTCCCCGGGAACCTCCACCGGGCGATCCGGGTCCGACACATCCATCACCGTGGGAACCTTCCCTTCGAAACCCAAGAGGTCGATGGAGGCATGGCGCTGAGCTGTGAGGGAAAGGGCGTCGTCCCGGACCACGAAGGCCCGCGGGTAGATCACGGAGACAGCATCCAGGACACTCACATCACCATCGCCCGCCCTGGAGGTGAGCCGCACGACATTGTCCGCGGGAGTCAGCCGGTCCGCCACGTCGAACACTGCCTCGGCAGCTTCGTTCCCCTCGAAGCTCATCTCCCCGACCACCCGGTCATTGAGCTCCACGAGCACGTCATGGTCCCCATCGGTGATTCCCTGGAGAGAGACCCTGAGGCGAGGAGGAATCTCGTCGAATGAAGCCGCATCCATGTTGTCGAGATGCAATGTGGTCTCGAGAGACTCTGGCGACACCACCCCGGCGTAGAAGTTGTCACGATCTCCATTCTGAATCACGGAGGCCACATAGATGGAACGATCCCTCCGCTCCACTGTTGCCGGATAAACCGTCAGGAACCGCGTCGGCCTCTCACCGACAAATGGTGGCGTCATCCAGATTCGAAGGCCCGGCCGGTCGTCCACGGTCACCCAGTAGACACGGGTATCCGTGGCAGGGGTATCCAGCCCGAGCCCGTAGAACTCGATGGCATCCTCCACGTCGAAGTACCCGTCGTCCATGCCGGTCACACGGATCGCCTGCTCGACTCCCTCGGCGAAGAGATGCAGGGTGGTGGGGTCGGGCCCCGGGTCGAAACCGGCGTTCGCAAGGTCTCCCCTCGTCACCCGGTACCACCCCTCGTGGTCCACCAGGATCTTCGCCCCGGCCTCGGCCGCCCTGAGCCACTGGGCTTCGACGGGGCCGGTCTCCCTGGAGGAGGCCACCCTCGGCCTCTCACCCGCCGCCGGACTGCGAAGCCCGGAGCCGAGCGCGGACAGCGTGGGGGATTCCGCGAACTTCATCCCCAGGCGCGCCACCAGGCGTGCCTCCTCGTCGGCAGATGCGGGTCTGGCAGTGAACGGACCATGCCACCGGCTCGAACCATCCAGGTCGATCGCCTCGATCCAGTACCGCGCGGCGGACCGCAGGGTCGCGCGACGATCGACAAAGGTGTAGGCCCTGCCGGAAGCCATCTCCACCGCGGGGCCGGCGAAGAGCGCCGAACCTGCCACCACGGAAGGGGTGATCAGAACACGGTTCCCGGAGGCATCCTCCCGGTAGATCCTGAAGCCCAGGTTGTTCACCTCGTACCCGGTCCGCCACATGATGATCGTCCCACTGTCCGTTCCGACCACATCCGCCGCGGCGAATCGCGCCAGCGAGGGCGTGTTGGGCGGCTGGATGCTCTCGGCACAGATGGACCAGCTGGTCAGAGAACTCAGAGCCCATCCAACAGCATCCAAGGAGGCAACACCCGGCTTGGTGCTTCCCGATCCCCTCAGGTCCGTGAGGTTCGTGTTCACGGAGGTATTCCACCGCAGGGTCTGGGCACTCCCGGGAGTCGGCGTGATCGGGTACAGCGAGGACACCACGTCGATGATGGCATCCCTGGAGTTGCTGGTGATGGAAAGCGAGATGCTGCTGCTCGTCGCGCGCGTCGAGGCCGAGCTCCTGCTGGGGCTGGTCTGGTTCACGTTGCCGAAGGCCACCGCCGAGGCCACCACCTGGGTGGAGGTGCTCAGGGTGACACTGACCGTGTTCGAACCCGTGGGAGGTGCCAGCAGGTCCCAGATCTCTGTCCTGCCCTGGGTTCCGTTGGAATCCTGGGAAACCCGGCGGGTCAGTGCATTTCCCCCGTAGCTCACCGAGGAAACCTGCACCGCCGGGATGCTGGTGGTGTTGCCCCGGAGCGAGAAGCAGACCACCAGGTACCGGTTGGTCAGGGTCGCATTGACCGTATGGCTCCAGGTGAAGGTGGTCGTACCGGAACTCGTGGTGGTGCTGATGTTCGCGGAATCGATCACGATGTCCGTCACATCGGCATGGACGGCACCTGCGACGAGGAACAGCACGCATCCGAAGGCAAGAACGCCCAGGAGCACACGTCGCCCACCAGAAGTCGTTGCCATCGTCATACTGTTTCGGGTTCCGTACATCATCTCGAACCTCCTTGTGATCCCCTCGCATGAACGGGGTCCGGAGACCCGGCCCGCTCTCGCGCGGTTCCCGCAACTCTTCCAGCTCCTCTGGTGACCGCGGACCACCGTGATAACCCGGCACGCACCAGGGCCAGCTGCCGCAACACGCCAAACGCCTGCCTTCTGAAAAGCAGCCGGAAAAATACTCCCGGGCCTCGCACCGGAAACCGCCGGCCTTCTCGCTCCACACATACCACCCGACCCAGAATCCGCCCCGATGGCTCCGGAGCGTCACACGCGGTCATGGAATCACCACGGAGCAGGAAGATCTCACCATCGACATCGGGCACCCGCACCACCCGGTGCGCACGGACACAGGTCTCTCCGGCCACCACCACATCTCCCCACCGGACCTGCGAGGCCTCGACGGGTTCGACCACCAGCGTGTCGCCGTCACGGATGGTCGGCCGCATGCTCGTTCCCGGAGCCCGGAATCGGACCGCAACCCCATCGCGCAACATGGCCGCACACACCGGCTCGAAGCGCAGGGTCGTGGTTTCTTCACCCACGGTCCACCCTCTCCATCCAGGCCTCGATGCAGGCTATTGCCGTGGCATCCGGAACGAAACCGAGCCTCCCGCAGGGAGCCTCGCTTGCTGCAGTACTCAGGGTGTCCATCGCGGTTTCCAGCGCCATGGCTTCGAAGAAGGGGAGAAACGCCCGCGCCATCAGCTCCGAGACGGCCTCCGGCCTGGCGAGAGACTCGATCTCGTTTCGCGGCGCGTGCCCGAGCACCAGTATCCCCGCCAGAGGAGCATCCTCCGCCACCGAGAACCCGGCCTCACCGTGCCATGGGGTTCCAAACATGCGAATCTCCCCGTCCACTTCCCGCAGCACGATCCTGTCGTCGCTCAGGACGGTGACCCGCCTGCTTGACCACAACTTGGCCAGGGTGCTCTTCCCCGCTCCCGAGTGACCGCAGAAGAGCCATCCCCTCCCCTCGCCATCGATGATCCCACACGCATGAAGCTCGCACCCGAGGCCCTGGCCGAGCCTGTTGACGACCAGGAGTTCATCGAGAGGGTACTCGAGAGGATCCACCGGTTCGCTTCCCACATAGGGTCCGTGCAGGATGATCTCGCCCTTCCGGAAGTCCCGGGTAACACGGAGTTCCTTGTAGGGGATCGGGCCCAGAACGGGGGAAGAGAACCTGAAAGTGTGTTCACCACTGTCCTCGTAGAGCCGCCATACCATCCCGGAATCGAAGAGAAGACGCCCTGAAGGCTCGAGGCCGAGGCGCTGCATTCGGACGTGCAGATCGATCTCCGGATCAGGACAGGCTCCCACGAAGACCAAGCGCCTGCCATCGATACGAAGCGGAATCCCCACATCGGCCTGCACCCGGACGCCCACTCCGGCCACCTGGAAGGTGTACGCCCCGTCGGTACACTCTTCCCGGCAGACGGGAACCGATCGGCTCACGGCAAACCCCTCGTCCCCCCTTACGAGGCCAAGGAGGAACAGGCAACAGGCGAATTGCAGTTACTCTGTAGGGGACCCGTCGATCCGGAGACCTTGCAGTTCCCGAGAACCGCCTCCTCGGGCCGCAGCCTGACCTCACGAACCAGCGGCCTGTGGTAGGTTTTCCGGGACGTCCCATTGATGTCGCGTTTCTGGTGAGCCATCAGTCTCATCTCCCTCTGGCCAGAAGTACCTGATCTCGACAATCCCAAAAACGTGAACGTGGCCTCTCAGTGCAACGGCCACGATCGTCCGTGCCGCCAACCCTCGGCGATGGGTGTTCGACAACCTTCGATCACAGTGTAACCCGGCGCCGATTCCATTTCACTCAAGTATACGCTCATTTCAGGAAAATGTGGAGTCCCATGGTGTTCTCGCAGCTCATGCCTGCGTTCCAGGCGGGGTTCCCGACACCTCCCCGGCCTTGTCTCGAGACCTCAGCAATTGAAGGGCAATCGCCGGCCAACATCCCGGAGGCGCCCGGCGTCCGCCACCATCTTTCCGAAACGTTTGCCCCCCTCGCAGTACTCGCAGTCGCCGTGCCGGGGCACCTCGATGCCGAGAACACGGGCCCTCAGGTGCGCCACGTGGCAGAGGAAATCCACCGGCTCCTCCGGATCGCCCATCTCCATCTCGCCGTAGGCAGGACACATGCCGCAGAGGGACTTGATGTGGCAGCGGGTGCACTTCGTCTCGCGGGTGACCCTGCGTTCCACCACCCCGCCAAGGAACCGCTCCCACCCCTCCCGAAACGACCCCTCCCGGAGGTCGTAGAGGTCCCCGGGGGCGTTGCTGAAGTTGCAGAGGCCGAGCCGGCCGCAGGGATCGATGGAGAACGAGTTGACGGCGCCGCCGCAATGGTAGAGGCAGTCCTCCCGGCCCGGTGGCTGGGGCGGACCGTTGAAATGCTCGCAGAAGGACTGCCAGGCATCGGCCCGCTTCCGGTCCAGGACATCCAGCTCGACCACCTCCACGGGCTCGAGTCGTGTGGCGAGCGGCCCGCGTGATCCGTCGAGCCGGGGATTGATCATGGCGTCGAACCTGAACTCGACGCCGAGATCCCGTGCGAAGCGCTGCATGTCCCAGAGCTCGTGAACGTTCTCCCGGAGCACCACCGTCTTCAGCTTGAGGGGCAGGCCCCGCGTCATCAGGCGCTCGATCGCCCCCCGGACCCGGGCGAACGAGCCCGGGGCCCGCGTCAGCCGCTCGTGGGTCTCGCGGGTGTGCCCGTAGAGTGTGATCTCGATGGCGAAAGGACGCCACTCCGCGAGCTCATCCGCGATGGGTTCCGTGATTCCGGAGCCATTGGTGAACATCGTGATCAGGAAGCCCTTCCCCCTGGCATGCCGGTAGATCTCCATGAAGTCCGGGCGCACGAAGATCTCGCCCCCGGTGAACAGTAGCCAGAGCGTTCCCGCCTCCGCGATCTCGTCCAGGATCCTCCGGTGCTCCTCGAGGCTCAGCTCGCACTTCCTCACGGCATCATCGGCGGGAAGATTGCTGTAGCAGTGGAGGCAGGAGAAGTTGCACCGGCGGGTCACCTCGATGGTCCCCGTGATGGGCCGGCGATTCCACGGCGTGACCTGTCCGTGGACCCTGGTGCTGAACTCGGTGTAGCTCTCCTTCTCCATGGCTCTCGAGGACATGCTCAGTCCCCGGCGATCTCGACGACCCCGTTCTCCCGGAGGCTCTCGAGAAACTCCACGGCGTCACGGAACGCCGGTTCCTCGTCAACCTCGAATCCCGTCACCACTGCTGCCACGATCTCCTCGAGCGTGTTCCCGCGGACAACCCCCTCCCAGATCACGGCACCCACCTCGTTCAGCGTGAATATCGAGTCGAGCTCGGCCACACCACTCCGGACCGGGACAAGGATCATCTCCCCCCCGATCTCACGGGCCACGTACTCGCCTCGGGGCCTGAAGACTGTCGATGGGTCCATCTCATCCTTCCTTTCCCGGCCGTTGCCACCATCCTGAGAACCACACTCAGGATCCACTTCCAGTCTAGCACCTCTGCCCTCACCCGGGAACAGATCCGGGCCGGCATGATTGGGTGTCCTCTACAATCGGGACATGCCCGTGTCAACCTCCTCAATTCCCGGGACACCCCTCCGGTTCGCCGGGCTCGATGACCCCACCGTCGCAAGAATGGCCTCGGCTGCTGCCGGGGACCCCACAGCCATCGGATCCCTGGCCTCGGAGCCAGAGCGCGCCGGGCTCGCCGTCCTCCACCGCCTCGCACCCCTGCTGCTGGTGATCGGCCACCAGCATGGTCTCGAGCCCCCCACGGCCTGGAGCGATATCGCCCGCACGACCGCCGTGATGCGGCTCATGCTGGAGGACGGCCTCCGGGAGCTGGGCGCCGTTCTCGGCGATGCCGGGATCCCCTGGCTGCCGCTGAAGGGCATGGGGCCCGTGGCCCGCCTCTACCCCCAGCCCGAGTGCCGGCCCACGACCGACATCGACGTTCTCATTCCGGAAACAGAGTTCACACGAGCCCGCGCCCTTCTGAGAACAACGGGATGGGAGGACATGAACACCGGTATCGCCTTCGAGGACTTCCTGCTCCGCGAGGGCTACAACTGGCAGGCCCGGAACCGGAGGGGGATCATGCTCGAGCTCCACTTCCGGCTGTGGGGGTCCGTGGATCCTGCGCTGGCCACAACCCTCATGGAGCGTGCGGCTCCGGCGCCCGAGCTCGGGGCGACGGCCCTGGTCTCCGGCCCGGTGGAAACCCACGTCATGGCAGCCGCCCACCTCTGGAACTCACCCAGGCCGGTGGCGCTGCTCAACTTCCTCGACCTGGAGCTGCTGGCACGGGCCGCCGGGGGCCCCGGGTTCGTCGAGGGCGTCGCCTCCCTCGCCCGGCGGCACGACCTCCAGCTCTTCGTCGGCCTCGCCGCCGCCGTGGCCAACCAGCTCTGGGAGAACCAGTACAACGAGGCAATCGCCGCAACGCTCCTCGGTGACCTCCGCCCCGCCGAGCGGCTCGCCGTGGCCCGGGCCCGGAGGCGCTCGCCGCTCGAGTTATCCCTGGGCACTCTGGTCCTGGCACGGCTCCTCTCCGGCAGGAGGAGCCGCAGCGGCTGGCGCGCCCCGTTCCGCCAGCTCTGGCCGCATCCCGCCATCTGCGCGAAGAACCCTGGCAAAGGGCCCATCGCCGCCATCAGGAGGGCCCTGACCAGTGGGAGGTAGGGGTTTGTTCCAAACCTCCGAAGCCAAGCTTCCCTGAAACCTGGTGCTACACCCTGGGTGATCGATCTCTCCTCCGCTCGCCCCATGCACAAGGCCGCGACTTTCGAGCGGAGCTCCCTGCCACCACCTCCCCCCGGCAAGCACGGACATCCCGCTTCCAATCTGTCATCCCGACCGACCGAACCAATACTCCGTTGTCATCCCGACCGAGCGAGCGGAGCGAGCGAGTGGAGGGATCTCCCCCACCTCTGGAGGGCCTCCGGGGCTCGATAGCGCCGGCTTCGTGCGGGAGATCCCTCGACTCCGGCCCTCCGGGCCTCCGCTCGGGATGACAGGGGTTGGACGACCTCGGGATCTCCCCTTCTCCCCTGCTCCCCTGTCCCGCACGGGCGGGAGGGCGGCCGTCGCACCTCGCACGGGAGGGTGGGTGGGTGTCGCACGGGTGGGAGGCCGGGCATCGCACATCTCCTTCGCCCTCTTTCGTTTCACGTTTCACGTTTCACGTTTCACGACCCGGGCGGGCGGGGGCCGCCCTCACCTCCTGCCTTCCCTGCTTCCTCACTCTCTCCAGCTCGAACTCCGGCTGTTCCGGGAAGACGGTCGTCCTGGGAACGGGCACCACAGGAAGCCGCTCCACCCGGAGCATCTCCAGATCCAGGAGCCGTCGCGCGCCAGCCACCGGCTCGGCCCTCCGGAGGGCCACCAGGTCCAGGTCCATGGTGGTTCTCGGAATCCCGCAGGCCGCCATTGCCAATCCCCCGATCACGGCCCAGGGATGACTCCTCTCGTCCAGGAATCCACCCACAAGATCGAGCACCGCCGCGAAATCCATCACACCTCCACACCCAGGACACCCCCAAAACCTGCGGCCGGTACGCCGCACCAGCCCTCTCCCCCTCACCGTGGTGCACATCCCGGGATCTGAAGAGAGCACACACCCACAGGGAACACCGGCCTCGCCTTCATGATACAATGTCATTGTGAACACGAAGGATGGCGACGTTTTCGTGAGTGGTGCCAGCCTGCGCGAGCGGGCGGCGGCACTGGCGCGCTACGAGGCATGGGACCGGGCCCATCGTGAATCCCTGGACCCCGCCGGGGCCATCGCAGCCGTGGCCTCCCTGTACCGCCTGCTTCCCGAGCCGTCCCGGACCCGGGACGACGACCCCGAGTTCCAGGGTGTACGCCGGATGCTCGACGCCCTGGCCCTTCTCGGCCGTTCCCGTGGCTGAGCTCGAGGCCGTACTGGCCGACCTCGCCCGGCGCCTCGAGGAGGCCGGAATCGGGTACATGGTGATCGGCGGCCTTGCCAACGCCGTGTGGGGTTCCCCTCGCAGCACCATCGACATCGACTGTACCGTCCTGCTCGATCCAGCTCGTGTCGGCGGTCTCCTGGAGACCCTCGGTCCCGAATACCTTTCCAGGACGGACGATCCCGAGGCCTTCGTCAGACGGACGCGGGTGCTTCCGTTGCGCCACCGCGACGGTGTACAGATCGACCTCATCTTCGCGATGTTGCCCTTCGAGGAGGAGGCGGTCGGCCGTGCGGTGGAGGTGAAGGTCAGGGGGTTCCCCGTGCGATTCTGCAGCCCCGAGGACCTCGTCCTCCACAAGATCGTGTCGGACCGGGAACGCGACCGGCAGGACGTGGAGGACATCCTCCGCCGGCGCAGGTCGAGCCTCGACCGCTCCTATCTCGACCCCCGGATCGAGGGACTGGCGAACCTCCTGGCCCGGATTGTTCAGGAGGGTTCGCAGCGAGCGGCACGAGGCGCCGTTGCCGGTGGTGTTCTCGCAAGGCGAGGAAACGAAGGCGTGCCTGCGGCACGTGGAGCGACCGGGTCGAGACAACGCCGCCAGGAATGGTGGATCGCGCCGCACAGCCGAAGCAGCATGAATGGTCCGGGCTGGGACCTGACTGGTGAACCCGCACCACCTCTCAGCCTCGAAGAATCCCACCACGATGCCGGAACGGCATGACCTACACCTTCACCTTCACCTTCCCGGTGTTCATGCCCCTGACGGGAAACCGGTGTCCGCCATCGCCCAGCTACTTCGGGTTCACAGCTTCCTCGACGGATATTCTCCGCACATTGCCGTAGTAGTACGTGCCATCCGCACGGATCATGAGGGGCCGAAAGCTCAGGATACCCGGCTCGGAGTACATTCTGGGATACCGGGCGTCGATCGGGACGATATAGGCGCAGCGGGGGTCCCTGTCGGCTGGAGCCGATGGGCGCCAGGCGGCAATCCAGGTCCATTCTCCATCGGCAGAGAGATACTGGATCCCGTAGAGATAGCGTTCCGGGGAAGCCTCCGCAACCGGAACCGACGCCATGCAGAGCTTGACGGAGTAGTCTTCGAGGTACGAGGACGAATCGCCCTTCCACGCAAGCCCGATGGTATGCCCCGTCAGCATGGGCTGTTCGGGGGGTGCATTCCGAGAGTCGTCGATTTCCGGGGTGACGGTGAACTCTGTCTCACCCCCGGCAACGAGTGGGAAAGCACCAGTTCCTGTCTTCCAGACCACGGGCCAGTCGTCATCCTTGAGATAGACACTGAAACGCCTCTCACCAACAACCGTCAGCCTGAATGTGCCCGAGGGTCGAAGGTCGCGAATGGGATCGATGACGATGATGTACTTCCGGTCAACGCAACCTCCATCACCGACGTAACGGGCACTCTTGACCTCCAGGAAGCTCGAGGTGATCTCCAACGAATGGGTTCCCGCAGGACCGTCGACTTCTTCCAGAACGAAACTCACCTTTCGTTCACTACAACTACCCGTGGCCAGGAGGTACAGACGATCCCGGGGGCCGACGGCACGGGGAAGTGGCCCTATCCAGCAGGGTGTGATCCTGACACACGCTTCCGACACGCCGACCGGGGACAAGGCCGCCATCATGACGGCGAGACCGATGACCCGGACCACCGGGACACACCGGTGTCGTGCTCCAGGCACTCTTCTCAAGAAGGCGATGCCCTGGCAACCTCCACGTCCCGCACATCCCATGTGGTCCTCCGGACCATTCTACCAGGGCGTACCTGTTGCCCTCCCCCCATCGTGCCTCAAGGAAAATCGGGGTGCAGCTCCACCGCCCGTCCGATGCTCACTCTCTGCAGCCGGTCCTCGGCGGCCCCGTCTTCGGCCTGCCCGGCATCCGGGCGGGAGGGCTGATCGGCTCCATCCCCATCGCCACCGCGGGCGCCGCCCCCTGCGGGCCGCTCAGCCGCAGTCCGGCGGGCCCTGGACGCAGTAGGTCGTCCCGTTGAACTCCATGCATCCCCGGTCCACCATCCGGTACTCGAATCGGTCGCTGCCCCCGCCGCTGTAGCTGAAGGAGATGGTCCCCCCCGACGGCTGGCCCTGGATCGACCATCGCCCGCTGGCCCCACCCTGGCTGGCGGCGCCCCACGCCATGTCCTGGCCCGAATGGGAGTAGGAGGACTCCCGGTTCAGGAAGAAACGCCCGTCGGGGCAGAGCGTCAGCCTCCGCTCCGTGGAGCCCTGGTAGGAGTAGTAGTTCCCGGCCATCTGCCGCATCAGTGCGGGGTCGCCCGGTCCGGGGTCGGCGGCCCCGCCCCCGTCCGCCGCCCCGGCGGAGTTCCTGGAGTAGTCCATCACCCCGTCCGCCTCGCTGAGGTCGATGTCGAGCCGGACCTTCGTGTCCACCACGGTCACCGGCCGCTCGACCTTCCCGCAGACCACCACGTACTCGCCGGGAGGAACGTTCTTGAACTTGTAGTGGCCGAGGAGGTTCGTGGTGTCGGTGGCGACCGGCGTGCCGGTCGCCCTGTCGCGCAGCACCACCTGGATCCGGGCCGCGGGCGTGGCCGGATCCAGCCCGACGTACCCGGACACGCTGGGAGCTTTCTTCTTCCGTGCCATGACCGGCGCCGCAGCGAGGCACAGCACGACGGCAAACGCGACGAACGTCCGTGACCGGCTCACCATATCCTCCATTGGTGATGTTTGCGCCATGGTAGCGCCGTGCCCGCGCCGGCGTCAAACCGTTCCGGTGCTCCCGGCACCGGGGCACGGCACACCGATCTGGGGCCCCGGCTCGTCCACTCCCGGGAGCATCGCATCGAGTCTGTCGAGTGTTCTCGCCATCTCCTGGTCTTCCACCCGCCGGCGAACGCCCCGCATCACCCAGCCCGTCACGGTCACCGGGTGCTTGCCAAGAACCTGCGCCATGTCCTTGACCCGGATCCCCCACCTCTCAACACCCAGCATGGCCACGAGCTCCCGTGCCCTCGAGAGGCGCTCGCCGCGCCCACGACCCTGCAGCTCCTCCACCCCCACCCCGATCGCTCCGGCAACCCGCGCCACGAACTCTTCCGCCCCGATCACCGGCCGTTCCCTCTGGGCCCGCGCGGCCGCTTCTTTCCGCCTGGATCTCCCGGAATCCTCCGGATCCTCCAGGTCCCCGCGGGAAGGCCGCCCCAGGCGCCACCATGGCAGCCGCCCGGGATCCTCTCCGGTCCACGCCTCCTCTCGCGCCCCGCGCAGCATCCTCGTGTATGCCCCCCGCGCCGCCCTCCGGCTCTCTCCGAAGAGTCGCAGCACCTCGTCCACGTCCACGATCGGCTTCTTCCTCAGTCCGAGCACGTCCCGGTGCCCGCTCCACCGGTACCGCGCCGGATCGTCCACGAGCCCGGCTACCACCGGGTTGAGGTGGATGTACGCCACCAGCCGGTCCAGGTATCGCTGATCCCGGACAAGCTTCGCCCGGTACCGCCCCTGCCACAACGGCCCGTACACCCGGGCCGACCTGTTCACCGAGCGCGCGGTCCGCCACTGCAGCGTCTTGATCGTCCTACCCAGCGGCACCACCCCCGTCCCCACCGCCAGATGGTAGTGGTTCGGCAACAGCGCCCACGCAAACACCGTCACCCCGTCCCGCTCCACCACCTCCCGCAACAACTGCACGAACTCCGCAGCCCTCCCGTCCTCCTCGAAGACCCTCTCCCCCCGTGCCAGCCGGTTGTACACGTGAAACACCGCCCCATCGAAATGAATCCTCTGCGCCCGCGGCATCGCCATCGCCGCCTGCCAGCACCTTAACATTACTTTCTTATACCTAGCGCTTTACGAGTACGAGCCCCTTTAACTTGGTGACGCCAACGCTGTGCTGTGTTCCTGAGCGCCATCTATGGGGTAGCATCTTTCCTTTCTATTCATTGTCCAACAGGCCTTGGATACCTCTAAGCCATATTTCAATCTTCTTTGGCACAGTCATGTCAGGGTTCTTAATGTCAAACTCACTCCACAAAAATCCCTGAAGGTCTGCGGGTAATTTAGAGTTCTTGTCCTTCAACAAAAGGACATCTTGACCGCGTGATTTGAAAAACCCAAACTCAAGAGCTACATTTGGATTTGAAAATAAGCGTACCTCGTCCTTCTTTAATCTATCCACAACAGGTTCTGATACGTACACCGCTATACCATACTTTGCTGACAGCATGTTAATAATCAAATTGTCCCACAACCTATCGGAGTATATCCTATCGGCGTCATCTACTCGTATGGCTCTGTAGCCCCAACGTTGGCACTCTGCTTTGATTACCTCCGTCAGTTTCCGATATTCAATGTCTGTTTCAAACGGCATCATCAGAAATACTGTCTTGTCAAAAGCCTGCTTATCCCAGATTTTCTCTAAAGTGGTATTGTAAACAGAAAAGGCCTCATGAATAGAACCATAGCGTTCCAAGAAGGCGCGCAATCTAGCGCTTGTTTGAAGTGCTTTATATCGTGTATTCCTATAATCACTATGGACAAGTCGATTTACAGAATACGCAATATCTACTTCACCAGCCGCTTCGCACCGTTGAATACCTACTATAGCCGCCCTAGCAATGGATTCTAAAAATAGAGACTCTGAAAAATGCGGACGCACGCTCATTATGGACTGCGGTATACCCTCAGGCGTTTTAGACAGTTCGAAAAGCCCCACAAGAACGTCATCTATTGTATCTCTATATCCTCCGACGACCGAATCAATCATCATAAGATCTTCCAAAAGAAACAAACGATCTACAAGAAGCAGTGATGCGTTTGTATTAGATGATTCTATTTCATTCTCTATTAGACCTGCAATCTCTTGTAATAGCTTTGTATGTTCTGGAACATACTTTGCGAGCAGAAGGCCAAGAAATCCAAGTTGTGACAAAGACGTACATCCAACGCTCCTACGTTTAATCAGATAGTCGAATGCGAGATCGATTTCCGATTCAAACACCTTCCTCGAATACTGACAAAGGATTTTCACCGACCAAAGAGTGCTGAAATAGTCGCCTCCATGTAAATACGCTGTGAATACGGGTATAGATCCATCCTTCAATTGATGTTCAGCGATTCCGGAACGAAGCATGTCCTCTTGGGTTGACGCGTGTGGGCGAATTCGAGTGAGAGAATCCAATGCAAATGGATGGTTCGAATACCCATTGTCCGGATCTAACAACCATAGCATAGCCGACGATATACCATCAGCAAATACAGCCGGATCAAGTCTAGCTAATAGTTCTACTAGGTGGTGCGTCGCCGGCACGTCAACACTGACTGCACCATCAACATTACTGGTTCGGATAATACCATCAGGACCGGCCTCAAGCATCATAGACAACGCGAGCTGCTCAGCATGAGTGCGCAAGTTATGGAGTTCAGTATCCTTCATTTACCCTAGTTCCTTTCTCCTATAAACAATATCCTGATCGCAACTATACTAGTAAGTTCTCAGCTAACGTCAACCCGGCGTTCCCTATTAATGTCAAGCCACCGATTGGAGTTGTTGAGCCCTGTACTGGGGGGGCTGAGGTAGTCCAGCGCTTGGTGCGTTCGGCCCTGGTTGTACCACTCGATCCACTTGCGGATGACTTGGCCGGCCTCCTCGAAGGTCTCGAAGCGGTGTTGCCACACGCACTCCTCCTTTAAGCTCCGGAAGAACCGTTCGGCGAGACCGTTCTGCTCTGGCGTGTACGGGGTGATGTACTCCTGCTCTAAGGGGCGGGCTCCTGCAACTGAGGTTTCGTCCCTCAGGATGCTGAGCACCAGAGCAGATCGCCGCTTGGCCGTCCAACGCTTCTCGTCATCTGGTAGATCCGTCATATCTCGTTCCCTCCGGCTGGGCCGGCAGGGCCTGAGGACTTGTGGAAAGCTGGCCTCCAACTACCCTGCCTCCACCTTCCCACAGTCTTCGCAAGCCCGACAACGAGGCGTCTCTCCTCACCAGTCCACATGTATTATTGGTGGCCCAGCCCCAGAGGGGAGCAGGATACCCTTGCAGCTCGCAACCACGTTGAGGCGAAAGACATAGTGGTGGCATCAGACGACCTTCCAGGCCTCTCTGGCGGCGGCCATGGTTTCCTACAAACCAGGGTTGGTACACTGGCTCTGGGGAGAGGATGAAGAATCTGGGCTCTGGGACGTCGAACTTGCCAAAGGTTACCACGAAGGCACCATCCTTCAAGGGTCGACGACCATCGTCGAGCCGGGCGAGCCTAGCAGCCAAAGGTAGCAGTAAGAAACGTGATACATCGTGCGAAGTCCTGCTGAGGCGGGCTCTTTGGCGGCGAGGGTTACGTTATCGGATCAACGTCGAGGATCTGCCGGGGAAACCGGACATCGTCTTCCGCAGAGCGAAGGTGGTCGTGTTTGTCGATGGCGATTTCTGGCATGGCAAGGACTGGGAGGTGCGAGAGTCACGGCTCCGGTCGGGATCCAACGCTGATTATTGGGTTGCGAAGATCAGCCGGAACAGAGAACGGGACGTCCGCAACACGGCGCTTCTCGAAGCGGAAGGATGGACCGTCCACCGGTTCTGGGAGACTGAGATCAAGGCGGATGTTGAGCTGGTAGCCGATAAGGTGGCTGCCAGCGTGACTCGGGGAAGGACCGGGAGGCACGGCCCGGAGGTTTATTGACAATATTGGCGGCAGGTGTAAAAATGGTGTAAAATGAAAAAGGAAAGGGAACAAGACGTACGATGTTGAACGTCATCAGCCTCTACACCGGCGCGGGCGGACTTGACCTAGGTTTTGAGGCGGCCGGATTTGAAGTGGCCGTCGCCGTCGAGATGGATTCGGAAGCGGTGGCGACGCTCCGCCAGAACCGTGACTGGCCGGTGATTGAACGTGACATCCATCAGGTGACCTCGCGCGAGATCCTAGAGACGGCTGGGCTTCGTGAGGGCGATGCCGATGTGCTGATAGGAGGTCCCCCTTGCCAACCCTTCTCCAAGGCAGGGTACTGGGCCAACGGGGATACGCTCCGCTTGGACGATCCCCGTGCCGGGACCATGGCCGCTTACCTTCGAGTCCTCCGCGATACTTTGCCTCGAACTTTCTTTCTGGAGAACGTTCCGGGGCTCACGTACCGCGGCAAGAGCGAGGGGATCGAGCTGATCCTGCGTACAATCGAGAAAATCAACGCCGAACGAGGTGTCTCCTACAACCTGCGCTACCGTCAGGTCAACGCAGCGTCGTTTGGGGTGCCCCAACTTCGTGAGCGGGTTATTGTCGTTGGCTCGAGAGAGGGTGTGTCATTCGAGTTTCCGCTCCCCACGCACGGTCCCGTCGAAGCTTCGGCAGACTTGGCCGCCGTCGAGCCCTTCATGACCGCGTGGGATGCTATCGGCGACCTTGAGGACGATGACGGCCCGGAGCTTCGGGTTCGTGGCAAGTGGGCCGACCTTCTCCCCACGATTCCCGAAGGGGAGAACTACCTTTGGCATACAGACCGTGGCGGTGGGTTGCCACTTTTTGGCTGGAGGCGCCGGTACTGGAGTTTCCTACTAAAGCTGGCCAAGGCGCGCCCGTCCTGGACTATCCAAGCTCAGCCTGGCCCTGCGGTCGGGCCGTTCCACTGGAAAAGCCGCCGCCTGTCCGCTCGTGAGCTGTGCCGCCTTCAAACCTTCCCAGACGATTATAGAATCGTTGGCAAGCTCTCTTCGGTTCAACGTCAGCTCGGCAATGCTGTCCCCGCGGCTCTCGCTGAGGTGATCGCCCGCAAGATCCGCGCCGATCTTCTTGGAGATCCTGTGGATCTCAGACCCACATTGATTCCAGCCCGGCGTGGCATCGCTCCGGCCCCCGAGCCGATCCTTCCCGTTCCCGACAAGTACCTTCACCTCGTAGGAGATCACGAACCTCACCCCGGTACGGGTAAGGGGTACGCTGCCAGGAAACGTCACGTGGTTCGTTTGGACGCTTCCGACGAAGTCAGCGAGGGCCTCCCTTTCGTTTCTCCCGCCACTTCGAAAGCTTCTCAGGCTTGACCGCCTGAGCCCTCCAATACGTGTTGAACTCCTCTTCTGAGGAGAAAGCCCCAGCTTCTCTCCGTAGCGCATCGATCTCTGACACCGCCGCGATATAGCAGCGTGTACCACTTGAGCGTTTTCTCGTCGCCACACGCCACTTCTCTACAACGATCAGCTCAACGTTCTTCGCAGTAGTTTCCACATAATCGTACAGAGCGATGAGGGCAAGGTGAGCCGCATAGCTTGAATATGGCATCTCGATGTTAGCGACTTTGTCGTCGGGGTAGTGGAAGTACTCTGCATCGAAGGTTCCAATCGTGATCGAGTACGATGTCTTGTCACCCTTGGCGTTACGGCGAGCACATTTGATATCTACGGCGAACCGATTTGGAGAGATCAGGGGCCCGTTGAACGTGAAGTCAGGATAGGTTCGGTCACTTGAAGCCGGGATGCAAACAAGTTCATCCACCTGCAACAGCCGGCGCCTAAGGTAATGCTTGATGGAGATTTCCAACACCTTACCCACAACGGCCGCTTCACGAGGCAACGGCTCAATACTGCCGTCGTTGAGGAGCAAACCCTTGACGTCGAACTCATATCCCACAACAAGGCCCCGCAGCAACTCTTTGAAACTCTCCACGGGCTGCTTTGGGTCATAGAACAATCCACCACGCTTCACAATGGACCTCCCAGGGGTCCCATCATAGACCACACCACACGGCCTTGGCTGGTTCCTCTAACCCGCTAGCGAAACATCATCGTCCGGGAATGAGCGGTTGCCAGATAACCTCTGTGGGTTGTGAGGGGATCCACCGTTTACCGCAGACCGCATGAAGGACTGCATGTCAGGTACCACACCCACACAACGTGGTCCAGAAACCACCACTTCCCAATCCGCCCGCAGAAGCTGGACCCGGGGGGCCGGGGAAGGTCGTCGCGAGGCGTTCCGGCGGGGTCCAGATGTGGCGATGAAGATGAAGGCGTGGCGGGTAGGGCCTGGTACTCGCTACCTTCAGGTCACCTGAACACCCCTGTCGAAGGAAATCGTGCTCCCTTGGACACCGCCTCCGCTCAACAGAGCCGAGCCCGGCGGGCGGGGAGGGGTTCGTCGCGAGCGCCGCGAGACGGTGCGGGATCTGGCGTTTGTCGCCGCCCGAACGAATGAGGCGTAGCAGCGCTACGCCGCAGTGAGAGAGGGCAAGAAAACGCCGGAGACCGTGCCGAATCGCGGGGCGCAGCAGAAGCCATCCCCGCCCGCCGGGCGCTCCTAGTTGCCCTCCAAAATCACATCATCGTACTCCGTCTCGAAGAAGAGCTTGTGCTTGAGCTCCTCCTTGGCGAGGCCCTTGAAGAGCTCCCGGAGTCCGGGGTCGGAGGTGGCCCGGGCCAGGTCCACGTAGAGGTCGTGGGCGCGCTGCTCGGCCTTCATGGCGAAGAGGAGGGCCTCCTGGTAGTCCATGTTGGGGTGGGGCTTCACGTCCACCAGGTGGTCGGAGATCTTCAGGTTCTGGACCTCGCCGGCGGCGAAGCCGGAGAGGTCGCCGGCCTTGACCTGCTCGAGCCTGGCCTTGTGCCCCAGCTCCATCTGGGCCAGCTCGAGGAAGGTCTTCTCCAGGCCGGGGCGCTTCACCTTGCCCGCGATGTCCATGTACATGTCGTGGGCTTCCATCTCCTTGCCGATGGCGAAGTCGAGGATCTCTTCGATGGAGTCGAACTGCATGGTGCCTCCTTCTAGCGGACGGTGATGACGGGGATCTCCGGCTCCGTCTCCTCCCGCTCGGGAAGGATACCAAGGAATCGCTGGATTCCCTCCACCGCGCGGAGGCCGTCGGCGATGGCCGAGATGGCGTCGGCGGTGTCGTTGACCAGGTCGCCGCCGGCGAAGATGCCCCGGTGGCCCGTCATGCCGTTGTGGTCCACGGTGATCCAGCCCTTGGCGTCGGCCACCTTCTCGGCGATGTCGGGCGGCATCCAGCTGTGGTCCGCGCTCTGGCCGATGGCCACGATCACGCGGTCCACCACCATGTGGTGCTCCACGCCCTCGATGAGCTTGGGCCGGGGCCGGCCGCGGTCGGAGGGCACCATCTCGGCGGGGCCCCACACGAAGTCGAGCCGGCCGTCGTCGGTGCGCTCCACGCGGAGGGGGATGGCCTGGGGGATGATCTCCACGCCCTCGGCCTCGGCGTCCTCGATCTCCTCGTCGTCGGCGGGCATGTCCACGATGCGGCGCCGGTAGGCGATGGTCACCTCGGCCCCCAGGCGGCGGGAGACCCGCGCGGCGTCGATGGCCACGTTGCCGCCGCCCACCACCACGACCCGCTCGCCCACCTCCACCTCCCTGCCGATGTTCTTGTCGCGGAGGAGGTCCAGGGCGTAGACCACGCCGGGCAGGTCCTCGCCCTCGGCGCCGAGGCGGTAGGGCTTCATGAGGCCGGTGCCGATGAAGACGGCGTCGTTCTCCTCGAGCATGCGGCGGAGCTCGTCGCCCTCCACCCTGTGGTTGGTGACGATCTTCACGCCGGCGTCCTCGAGAAGCTTGATCTGCTTCTCCAGGGAGGGCATGGGGAAGCGGTACTTGGGGATGCCGAAGAAGGTGGCGCCGCCCAGCTGGGGCAGGGCCTCGTGGATGGTCACCTCGAAGCCCCGGATGGCCAGGTAGTAGGCCACGGTGATGCCCGAGGGGCCGCCGCCGATGACGGCGATCTTCCGGCCCTCGCCCACCCGCTCCACGTCCACGTCCAGGACGGACTTGAGGTCGTCGAAGCGCTCGGTCACGTAGCGCTTGAGCCAGCGGATGGCCAGGGGGTCGCCGTTGACGCCGATGGAGCAGACGCTCTCGCAGCGCCGGGTGCAGACCTTGCCGCACATCTCGGGCATGGAGTTGTTGTCGTAGATGACGTTGAGGGCGCGCACGTCGTCCCCGTCGCGGATGGCCGCGATGTAGTCGGGGATGTGCATGTGGGCGGGGCAGGCGGCCACGCAGAGGCCGCACTCCACGCAGCGGGCGGCCTCGCGGCGGGCCTCCTCCTCGGTGTAGCCCACCACCACCTCGGCCCAGGTGTGGATGCGCTCCTCGGGGTCCAGGTGGCCCATGGGGACCCGCTCGTGGTCCACGATGTCGAAGCCCTCGTCCTTGCGCCAGCCCAGCTCGGCGCCGTCCCAGGGCTTCTCGTCCACGCCGGGGGTGTAGCGGAAGGCGTCGCCGTCGTGGTCCACCCAGACGTACTCGTTGGACATGGCCAGGGAGCCCGAGGGGCAGACGTCCACGCAGAGGGCGCACCAGCAGCAGCGGCCGTAGTCCACCTTCGGCCGCAGGCCCGAGTCCCCCTTGGTGGGCTCGTCCACGGGCACCATGTCGATGGCCACGTTCTGGCAGATCTCCGCGCAGGTGCCGCAGCCGATGCAGGTCTCCCGGTCGTTGATGTGCCAGCCGCGGTAGCGGGGCGCGCCGGGGCGGACCCCGGGCTCGTCGGGGACGGTGAAGGGCTTGGAGAACGCCTGCATCCAGGCGGAGAAGGGCGCGAGGGTGTTCTTGAGGCTCATCTCCCACCTACCTCTCGATCTCGGGGGGACAGGTCTGCAGGGACACCATCAGCGGGGAGAGGTCCGCGATGTTGGTGCCGGGGATCAGCCGCTCCAGGAGGGACACGCCGTGCACGTAGGAGGGCCCCCGCACGTGGACCCGGCGCATCTTGTCGGAGCCGTCGGTGACCACGTAGTAGCCCATCTCGCCGCGGCTGGCCTCGGCGCGGACGTAGGTCTGGCCGGGCGGGATGGTCCAGGTGAGCATGTTGGGCAGCTTGGCGCAGTAGGGGCCCTCGGTGGGCATGCGCCTGAGGATCTGCCGGATGAGGTCCACGGACTGGGCGATCTCCTGGCGGCGGATCCACGCGCGGGCGTAGATGTCCGAGCCCGTGGTGGTGACCACCTCGAAGTCCAGCTCGGGATACTTGAGGTAGGGGAAGTCCTTCCGGGTGTCGCGGGGGATGCCCATGGCGCGGACCACGGGGCCGCTGATGCCCATCTCGTCCGCCCACTCCTCGGGGACCACGCCCACGCCGATGGCACGCTTGCGGAAGACCGAGGAGTCGAAGATGGCGTTGTCGATGACCGGGAGCTTGGCCTCGATCTTTGCGAGCACCTCGGTCTCCATGCGCTCGGCGAAGCCCTCGGGCAGGTCACGGCGCACGCCGCCGAAGACGGTGTACATGTGGTAGACGCGGGCACCGGTGAGCTCCTCGAAGCGGTCCAGCACGTAGTCGCGGAGGGTGTAGGTCCAGTTGGGGACCACGCCGAGGCCCATGCTGCCCACGTGGCCGCCCAGGACCTGGAGCATGGCCGCGAGCCGCGACATCTCGAGCACGAGCGTCCGGATCCAGAGGGCCTTCTCCGGCACCTCGCGGTCCAGGCCGGAGAGCTCCTCCAGGGCCGCCGCCAGGAGGTACTCGTTGGTGTCGGGCTCGGGCACGCAGATCCGGCAGACGATGGGGAAGGACTGGATGAACTTCCGCCGCTCCATGAGCTTCTCGAAGGCCCGGTGGAGGTAGCCCACGTGGGTGATGCCCTGGGTGAGGGTGTCCCCCTCCAGCCAGGCCTGCACGGACATGTTGCCGGTGATGCCCGGGTGCTGTGGGCCGAACCACAGCTGCACGCGGCGCCTGAGGGTCTCAGTCGTCGTCATGGAGGTACCCCCTCTCGCCGAAGACCTTCCCCACGTACACCCGCGGGTCCACGTGCTCCCGGCCGGGCCGCGAGGGGTGGTGGGCGTGCATGTAGGCCACGGTGTCGAAGTCGCGGCGCATGGGCGGGAGGTCGTCCCACCCCTCCAGGATGAAGGGCACACCCTGCCGGGGGCTGCCCGGGAAGTGGATGCCGAACATCTCGTTGATCTCCTGCTCGTAGGTCACCGCCTGGGGCCACAGCTCGTGGACGGACTCCATGGTGGCCTCCTCCCGGGGGATCCGGGTGCACACCATGAGGGAGCGATGGCCGTGGGGGTCGGTGAGGAGGTAGGTGAGCTGGAACTCGCCGTCCTCCAGCCAGTCCACCACGGAGAGGTGGTTGAGCTGCACGAAGGGGGTGTGGAGCTTCATCCAGGTGAGCAGCGGGACCACGGTGCCCGGGGCCACCCCGATCTGGGCGAGGTCGGCCCGCTGCTCGTGCTCCCACTCCACGGAAAAGCGCGCGCGGATGTCGTCGATGATGGTCTTCATGGTCCCTACCAGTTGTAGTCCGGGAGATTCCAGTCGGTGATGAGCTTCTTCTGGTTGGCCTTGTACCAGTCCAGGTTCTCCAGGTAGTGGTGCCAGCCGTTGGCCTCGCCCTTCTTGACGCGCTCCATGAGGTACTTGAAGCCCTCGATGAGCGCCTCGGGACGGGGCATGCAGCCGGCGATGTAGACGTCCACCGGCAGGTAGAGGTCCAGCCGGTTGATGGTGTTGTAGGAGTCCCAGTACATGCCGCCGTTGATGGTGCAGGAGCCCAGGCCCACGATCCACTTGGGCGAGGGCATCTGCTCGTAGGCCCGGATCACCCTCTTGAGCGACTTGGTGGCCAGGTAGCCGGACACGATGAGCACGTTGGACTGCCGGGGGGTGGGCCGCATGGCCATGCCGAAGCGCTCCATGTCGAAGCGCGCGGTGGTGAGCGGCCTGAGCTCGATGGCGCCGCAGCCGGTGCCGTAGGCCATCACCCACAGGGACTGGGCGCGGAACCAGTTCTTGATGGTGGCCAGCGCCTCCTTGAGGGCGGGCGCCTTGGGGAGCTCCTCCTCCCCCAGGAAGCAGCCCTCGCCCAGGGGGGCGTGGGGGCGGGATCCCTCGGGGGGCGCCGCCACCGGCAGGACGGGAAGCTTTCTCTTCTCCATGCGGCCTCCTAGCGGTTGAGCATCACGAGCAGCACGCCCGCGACGCCGGCGACCGTGGGCCAGCCCAGGAAGAAACGGATCGCCTGCTCGGTCCGGAATCGCGGGAACACGGCGCCCACGAAGACGGACCAGAAGTAGATGAGGAAGGTCTTGACGAAGGCCTCGGGGAGGCTGGTGGCCCCGCCCAGGAACAGGTCCATGTACAGCACCATCTTGGCCACGGCGAAGGTGGCCCGGCCCACCATGAGCAGGGAGAGGAACTGGGAGTTGAACTCGGTGGGCGGCCCCACCGGGATCTCCTGGGGCGCCCCCACGATGTTGAAGGGGGCGTACATGTTCATGCCCAGGAAGGCCAGGAAGGCGGCCACGGCGGCCAGCGGGTTCTGAATCAGGTTCCAGTGCAGCCACCCGCCCTGCTGGGCCGCCACGATCTCGTGGATGGAGAAGGAGCCCGTCTGGGCCACCAGGGCCACCACGGCCAGGGCGAAGGGCAGCTCGTAGGCCGTCATCTGGGACAGCCCGCGGGAGATGCCGATGGGCGAGTGGGGGTGCCCCGCCTCCGCGGCGCCCAGGGCCATGCCCAGGGAGCCGAAGAACATGAAGTACATGGCCATGAGGAGGTCCCCGGAGAAGGAGAAGTTCTCGAGCGCCGGAACGCCCACCACCACCGGGATCAGGAGATACAGCCCGATCCCGCCGCCCGCCCGGAAGATGGGGGCGATGAAGGACATGACGCCGTGGTGGGTGGCGGTCCTCAGGGAGAGGTTCTTCCCCAGGTCGAGGTAGGGCTGCCACACGGGCGGCCCGATCCGCCCCTGGATGCGCGCCATCACCTTGCGGATGATGCCGCCGATGGCCAGCCCGTAGGCCAGCGCACCGAGGACGCCGACGAGGGACCACAGGATCTTTGGAAGAAGTGGCATGTCGCCTCCCTAACCGGCCAGGCCGAGCCCGGCGAGCACCAGGATGAAGAGCATGGCGTAGAGCATGTAGGTCTGGGCGTCGCCCGTGTAGATCCGCCGGCCCGCCTCGCCCAGGGCCCCGGTCACCTCGCCCACGCCCTTCCAGAAGGCGGTGGCGGCGCTCCGCAGGATGGGCGCGAAGGCCCGCTCGTAGGGCTTGAAGAAGGCCCAGGCGTAGTGGAGCTCCTCTGGCGGCGGCGGCACCTCGGCGGCGTAGACGATGTCCAGCTGCCGGATCTTCTTCGACCGCGGCCCGGCGAAGAGCAGGAAGGCCAGCAGCACCACGAAGAGCACCGCCACCAGGGTCATGATGGCCACGGCGTTGAAGTAGCCGAAGGAGGTGGTCAGGGTGAGCGCTCCCTCGAGCTCGAGGCCCGCGGCCCCGAAGGTGGCCCCCACCAGACGCTGGAGCGGGTCGAGCAGGGCCTGGGGCCACACGGAGAGCACCATGATCCCCGCCATGAGGAGGACCTGGGCCGCGAGCAGGGCCGGGGGCGCCTCGCGGAGCTCCCGGTGCTCGGGCTTGAGCTGGCCCAGGAAGATGGAGTGGATCAGGCGGAAGCAGTAGAGGAAGGCGATCACCGAGGCGAACATGAGCGCCGCCGTGAGCAGGAGCCAGCCCCGCTCCATCAGGGCCTCATACAGCAGCCACTTGCCGGCGAAGCCCGACAGCGGCGGCACGCCCGACAGCGCGATGATTCCGATGAGCACCGAGACGAAGGAGACGGGCATCCGCGTGATCAGCCCGCCCATGTCGGCGAAGCGCCGGGTCCCCGTCCGGTACACCACGCCGGCCACCGCCAGGAAGAGCAGGCCCTTGAAGAGCAGGTGGTTGACCACGTGCCACAGGCCGGCGGTCCAGCCCAGGGGGCTCATGATGGCGAGCGCCGCCACGATGTAGCCCACCTGGCCCACCGAGGAGTAGGCCAGGAGGCGCTTGGCGTCCTCCTGGAAGACGGCCAGCAGGGTCATGCCGAAGGCGGTGAGGCCGCCCACCCAGGCCAGCACGTGCACCGGCTCCAGGGCGCCCGCCACCGTGTGCAGGGAGGGCGCCGCGATCCGCGCCGCCACCACGGCCAGCCCGAAGATGGGGATCTTGGAGATGACGCCCGAGAGGAAGGGCGTGAAGAGGTCCGGCGACTCGGCGTAGGCGTCCGGCGCCCAGATGTGGACACCCAGGGAGGCCACCTTCACGGCGAAGCCCGCCGCCACCAGGGTCCACGCGGCCAGGGCCGCTCCACCGCCAAGCTGCACGAGCCCCCCGATGGCGTCCACGCCCGCCCCCTCGGCCACCATGAGCCCGCCGAGGATGAGGAAGCCCGCCGCGCCGGAGAACAGCATGTAGAGGAAGCCCGGGCGGGTGCCCTTCCGGCCCTGGCTCACCAGCAGGTAGCTGGACCAGGTCATGAGCTCCCAGCCCACGAAGAAGCCCAGCAGCGAGGGGGAGGTGATGAGGCCCAGGATGGAACCCACCAGGATCAGGAAGAGCCCCCAGAAGCTCCGGCGCTCCACGGGGAGGCCCAGGCCCGCCAGCGAGATCACCAGCGCGCCGCCCAGGGTCACCACCACGAAGAAGCCCTGCACGTTCCACAGGGGGCACCCACCTCCGGAGAGGAACATCCGGACGAGGATCCAGGCCGTGGCGGCCAGCGAGACCGCCGCGCCCGCCTTCACCGGGATGGCACGGACCAGGAGCAGCACCAGCCCCACGAGGCCCAGCAGGAGGGCCGGGCTGGCGGGGCCGCCCCAGATGCCCGCGGTCATGCGGACGCCCAGCGCGAGGGCCGTCCCCGCGAAGAGGAGGATCCCCGCCACCTCGGCGAAGGCGGCCCGGCCCGCGCCCCGGCTGCCCTCGCCCGCGGGCTCGAGGATGTGGCGGTACCACCCGAAGTAGTAGACCAGCTCGAGCAGGGAGCCCACGAGCAGCGGCACGATCCATGGCCAGGCGTCGCTGCGGGCCAGGCCCACCAGCGCCTGCCACTTGCCCCAGAAGCCGGGGAAGGGCGGCATGCCCACCATGGCCAGGATGAGCGCCCCCAGGGAGACCCGGAGGGCCACGGAGTCGGGGAAGGCCCCCCGCCAGTCCTCCAGCCGCTCGCCCCCGTGGAGGCCAGCCAGCCAGAGGAGCCCCGCCTTGGCCAGGGTGTGGTTCAGCAGCAGCAGTGCCATGGCCGACATGAGCACCACCTCGCCCCGCACGAAGGGGAGCAGGAAGACCAGCAGGCCGAGCTGGGCGGAGGAGGAGTAGCCCAGCATGCGCCGGACCCGGGTCTGGCGGATGGCCAGGAGGTTGGCCACCACGAAGGTGACCATGCCCACGGTGGAGACGGCCAGGGCCCAGGCGTCGCCACGGTAGAGCGACAGCACCTTGAAGAAGGTGAAGAGCACGGCGTTGACGGTGGTGCCCACCAGCAGGGCCATCACCCCCGGCTCCCCGCCGTCGTAGATGTCGATGGCCGGCCCGTTGAGCGGGAAGAGCTTGAGCTCGGCCATGAGGCCCACCAGCAGGAGCAGGAGCACCGTCCCCACGCCCGCCACGGCCACGGCGGGCAGCCGCCCGGCCATGTCGTCCAGGTTGAGGGTGCCGGTCAGCTTGTAGAGGAAGGCCACCCCCAGCAGGATGAAGATGGAGGCCACCGAGCCCAGGGCCATGTACTTGAAGCCGGACTCCAGGCTCTCACGCTCCCGGCCGAAGGAGAGGATGGCGTAGGTGCCGATCCCGGTGATCTCCAGGAACACGAAGGTGTTGAAGAGGTCGCGGGTCATGATGAGGCCCACGGCGCCCACCACCAGCACCAGCTGGATCACCAGCGACTTCACGGTGGGGACCTGCTCGTGGTGTGCCAGGTACAGCGCGGCCACCAGGGCGGTGGTGAAGGCCAGCGCCGCGAGCGCGGCCTCCAGGGGCCCGAAGAAGAGGTTGATGCCCAGGGGGGGCGGCCAGCCGCCCGTGATGATGCGCGCCGGCTGGGCGCCCGCTGCGAGCGCCGCCAGCCAGCGGAAGGACACCAGCATCCCGAAGGCCAGGGTGAGCAGGTGGACGGTGCGCGAGACCCCGCGCCCCAGCCGGTCCACCACCGGCAGGAGGAAGGCCACGCCCAGGGACACGGCGATGAGCAGGATGGGGTTCACCACTTGAGCCTCCCGAACTGCCGCACGTCCAGCGTGCCGCCCACGGCGTAGAGCCGGATCACGTAGGCCAGCATGAGCGCCGTGACCCCCACCCCGATGACGATGGCGGTGAGCACCAGCGCCTGGGGCACGGGATCCACGACCCTCGCGGCGTTCACCGCCAGGGCGGCCCTGTCACTGAACATGGAGGGGTCGTCCACGATGGGCGCCGTGCGGCCCGGGAGCCATCCCAGGGACACGATCAGCAGGTTCACCCCGGTGTCGGCGATGGAGAAGCCCAGGACGATCTTGAGGAGATTCCGCCTGGTGAGCACCGCCACGAAGCCGATGACGATGAGCCCGATGGCGGTCCCCACGTAGAGCTCGTTGCCGGCCATCATTGGTGCACCTCCTCGTCGGCGGCGTGCATCATGACGTCGAGCAGTGTGGCGAGCTCCGAGCCCACCTTGAGACCCACGAAGGTGTAGATCACGGGGATGACGCCCGCCGAGAACAGCTGGTTCCAGGTGCCCAGGGGAAGGATGCCCCGGTTGGCCAGGAAGGACCCGCCGGCCCACAGGCCGGCGAGGCCGGCCGCCACGAAGCCCAGGCCAGAGAGCGACTCGGTCCACGACAGGAAGCCGTGGGGCAGGGGGTGGTCCTTGTTGGCCAGCAGCAGGAGCAGGACCCCCGAGGCCACCACGGCACCCCCCTGGAAGCCCCCGCCGGGGGTCAGGTGGCCGTGGACGAAGATGTAGGTGCCGAAGAGCACGATGGGGGCGAACAGCAGGCGGGCCCCCGTCCTGACGATCTCGCTGGCCCTGCGCGGCTCGTGGACCTCGAGACCCGTGCGGCGGCGGAGCACGAAGGCGGCCCCGCTCACCGACAGGAAGAGCACCGTGACCTCGCCCAGGGTGTCGAAGCCCCGGTAGTTCACCACCACGGAGGTGACGAGGTTGGCGCCCCGGTTGTCCTGGACCCCGTGCTCGGCGTAGTGCTGCGCCACCACGCCGAGCCCCGAGGGCATGGCGATGGGCGCGAGCTGCCACAGCAGGATGGCCAGGGTGGCCAGGGCCACCACTGCGACGATCTGTTTCATGGCTCCTCCCTCTCCACCTCTTCGGTGCGGCGCACGGCGATGAGGAAGATCACGGTGGTGATGCCCGCGCCGATGGCGGCCTCCGTCATGGCCACGTCGGGCGCCGACAGCCTGAGGAACAGGTAGGAGACCGCCAGCGAGACCACGCCGGCGAACACCACGGCGGCCAGGAGGTTCCTGTGGAGCACGGCCCCCAGGGCCGCCACGAGGATCACCGCGCAGATGAGGAGATCCTCCAGGTTGAACAGGGTCACGATATCCATGTCAGGCCTCCCCGTGTTCCTGCAGGGCTTCGGGGTACTCGTCCCGCACGGTGACGTCGGCCAGGGGCACGCCGGAGCGGTAGGCCGCGCGGGCCAGGGCGTGGGACGAGATGGGGTTGGTCACGAGCACGAAGAGCGCGATGAGCGCCAGCTTGACGAGCCAGGCGGGCTGGAGGATCCCGAGCCCCAGGAGGGTCAGGAGGTTCCCCAGCGTGGTGGCCTTGGTCCCCGCCTGCATCCGGTTGTACAGGTCCGGCATGCGGACGATCCCCAGGGCGCCCAGGAAGAGGAACGCCGTTCCCAGCAGCGTGACGGCCGCGCCGATGATCTGTTGGGCGCCCATCTCACACCCCCTTGTCCGCGTAGCGGGCCAGGGAGGTGACGCCGAGGAACGACAGGATGCCGTAGACCAGGGCCACGTCCAGGTAGATCATGCGGCCCGAGTAGAGGGCGTATCCCGCCATCATGGGCATGATGATGAGGCTCAGGACGTCCATGGCCACCGCGCGGCTCGCCGCACCAGGTCCCATGAGAAGGCGGTAGACCGCGAGCAGGGCCGCGCCCGCCGCCAGCGACAGCGCTAGGTCGAGGAGCAGGTCAACCAAAGATCACCTCCAGGTACTTCTCGAAGCCCGACACGATCTCGCGGGTGGCCTCGTCGATGTTCTCCGACTGCACGTCCACCCAGTGGATGCACAGCTCGTCGTCGCAGATGTCCACGGTGAGCGTGCCCGGGGTCAGGGTGATGGAGTTGGCCAGCACCGTGCGGCCCACGGGGCTCGTGAGGCGGGTCCTCACCCGGACGATCCCGGGGTTGATGGGCAGGCTGGGGCTCAGGACCCTCCGGGCCACGTCCAGGTTCGAGCGCACGATGGCCCAGGCCAGGTAGGGGACGTAGGCCAGCGCGTACAGGAACCGCCTCGGGTGGAAGATCCGGAAGGTGGCCGTGGAGAACGGCTCCCCCCCGGCCACGATGGCCACGAGGATCGCCGCCACGAGGCCCACACCCAGCTCCTGGGGGTCGGTGCTCCCGGTGAAGGCGATCCAGAGCAGCCAGAGCGGACCGATGGCGATGAGGATCGGGATCAGACGTGCCATGGATGACTCCTCAGGTCCGGCCATGCCACCGCTGCCGGTGGCGGACGGCGACAGCAAACAGGTAGTCCATCACCTCGAGGGTGACGGGATCTGCAATCTCATAGTACACCCGGGAGCCCACGCGCTCCCTGGTGACCAGGTGGGCGTCCAGGAGGTGCTTGAGCTGCTGGGAGACGTTGGACTGCTTCTCGCCCGTGGCCTCCACGAGCTCCCGGACGCAGGCCCGGCCGGAGGCCAGGCGGCAGAGGATCTTCAGGCGGAGGTGGTTGGAGAAGTGGGCCACGAACTCCCGGAGCCCCACGCAGTCGGCGGAGGTGACCGTGAGGGCACGGTCCCCGTGGGGCACGGAGGGGGGCGCTCCATTCATCACTAAATGATAATATACTTGTGAAGCGATTCACGCAACCCCGATCTCAGGACATTTCACCGCCACGCTTCGGACACGACAGCACATCCGATTGACCACAAGGAGGATACAGGATTCCAGGACGATATACATGAAAAACGGTCTCACGTGACAACCCGGAAACGTTCGCACGAATGTTCGAAGATGAAACAGACGATCCCTGAGAAAACCGTGCCCGCTCCGGCGTCCTCTCTGGAGAACCCGTCATTCCACGTCCACCACCTCTCCGTTCAGCTCGACCCGGATCTGGAGCTCCGCGGAGGCCCTGAGCATCTCGGAGACCGAGCAGAACTTCTCCTCGGAGAGCCTCACCGCCCGGAGCAGCCTCTTCGGCTTCAGCTCCGCCCCGCGGGCGCGGTACACCACCTGGATCGTGGTGAAGACCCTGGGGTGCTCGGCCCTCCGGAACCCCTCCACCTCCACCTCGAGGTCCTCGAGCGGCTGCCGCATCTTCTCGAGGATGGCCACCACGTCCACGCCGGTGCACCCCGCCAGCGACACGAGCATGAGCTCCATGGGCGAGGCCGCCGCACCGTCCTCGCGGTGGGGGTTGTCCAGGACCAGCGAGAATCCGCTCCCCGTGGTGGCCACGAACCGGTGTCCCTCCACCCAGCGCACGCGGGTCTTCAGGCTGTCGGTCATGCGCACCTCCCTTGCGAGGCTCCATGGTAGCCCAGCGGCATCCCCCACGGGGTACCATGTGGAGAATGGCACGCATCGGCTCGCTCCCCGTCGACCCGCCCCTGGTCCTGGCCCCCATGGCCGGGATCACGGACTCCCCCTTCCGGAGGGTGATCCGGGAGCTCGGGGGCTGCGGCCTGGTGACCATGGAGTTCATCTCCTCCGAGGCCGTGGTGCGCGACGTGCCGGCCGAGCTTGCCAAGCTGCCCTTCCATCCGGAGGAGCGGCCCATCGCCATCCAGGTCTACGGCTCGCGGCCCGGGGCCATGGCCGAGGCGGCCGCCCGGGCCCAGGCCACGGGCGCCGACGTGGTGGACCTCAACATGGGCTGTCCCGCCAACAAGATCCTCAAGGGCTGCGCCGGCGCCGCGCTCATGGGCGACCTGAAGCTCGCCCGTGAGATCGTCCGGGCGGTCCGCCGGGCGGTGACGGTGCCGCTCACGGTGAAGTTCCGGGCCGGCCTTCGCAAGGACGAGCTCAACTACCTGGAGCTCGGCCGGATCTGCCAGGGCGAGGGGGCCGACGCCGTCACGCTCCACCCCCGCACCGCACGGCAGCAGTACTCGGGCACGGCCGACTGGTCGCTCATCGCCCGGCTGAAGGAGTCCCTGACCATCCCCGTCATCGGCAACGGCGACGTCCGCACGCCCGGGGACGCCCTGGCCATGTTCCGCGAGACCGGCTGCGATATGGTCATGATCGGCCGCGCCGTGCTGACCGACCCCTGGATCTTCCGAAAGACCGCGGACCTCCTGGCCACCGGGAGCTGGACCGAGCCCACCCTCGCGGAGCGCCTGGACGTGATCCGGCGGCACTTCGCCATCCTCGAAGCCGAGCTCGAGGGCCGCGAGCTCCTCCACAAGCTCAAGGTCTTCACCGGCAAGTACACCCACGGCCTCCCCGGCGGCAGGAAGCTCCGCGGACGCCTCACCGAGGTCAGGGACCCGCAGGAGCTCCTGGCGGCCGTGGAGGCCTTCCTGGGGGAGCTGGAGGGGAGGGGCTGAGCCCCCGCCCGCCCGGGAGGATGAACCATGGATTCCACAGGATATGTATGTTGGATTACTAAGGGGAACGAAACGCACCAGACCGAGCCGCCAGGACTCCGATGGCCAGTCATCGGTGCAAGAACGCCCGGGCAATCTTGAGATTGCCAGTCGTCTGTGTCGGGATGCTTTCCTTCGCCTTCGTACGTTCGATTTCGAGCCGGGCCGCAAGGCATGACCTTCAGAGAGTTTTTCAATTGGCCAAGGTGAAACGAAAGAGGGAAAAGGGGTTGCGGGGCGATCTCGTTCCACCTGAGGGAGAAGGAGCAGGGGTGCGGAGGAGCAGGGGAGAGGGGTGCTGCGAGCGGTGACGGTCCTCGGGAACGAGAACGCGGAGGCGCAAAGATTCCAGGACGCGGAGCCCCCACCCAGCCGGGACGAGACAACTCTTCGCTCACTGCGGCCCGTTGTCCGGGTCTGGCGTCCTGTTCTTCCTCCGCTTCACCAGGTACCCGGCGAGGAGCGTGGTCAGGAGGGCCACCGCGGCCCCCGTGAGGGCGTCGGCCGCCACGTCGGCCCAGTCGATGGCGGTGAGGCGGCTCGCCCGGGGTGCCTCCAGCGGATTGCAGGCCAGGATCGCACGGGCCCATTCCCCGGCGGCTTTCCGCGTCCACTCGAGGTCCTCCTTCGGGCCGTAGCAGTACAGGAACAGGACCTTTCCCGAGACCAGCACCAGCGTGCTGGTCACCGCCACCCCGTGGACTTCACTCCCCCCGCCCGTTGACACGGTCTCCCGGAAGAACATGGAGTAGCCGAGCAGGTTCTCGGACTCCTCGTGGGGCTCGAGGGGCACGACATCCGAGACCTCCAGCTCCAGGTCGGCGCCAAACTCCTCCCGGAGCCCCCGGCCCGTGTCACGGAGCATCCCGTCCACCCGGAGAAGCGTCCGTGTCCGTGACCGTGTCCGCGACCGTGACCGTGTCCCTGTCCCTGTCCGTGACCGTGTCCCTGTCCCTGTCCCTGTCCGTGACCGTGTCCCTGTCCCTGTCCGTGACCCCGACCCTGTCCCCGACAGTGCCCGGCCCCCCCGCTCCCCTGCTCCCCCGCTCCCCTGCGAGCGAACGCCGCACCGGCCAACCCCACCCCCTCCTTCGTTTCACGTTTCACGTTTCCCGTTTCACGAATGGGCGGGCGGGGGCGGCGGCTACATCGGATACAACCCCTCGTCCCGGGTGGGCTCCCCCATGACGCCGGCGCCGTCCTCGCCGAGCTCCTCCTCCAGGGCGTCGCCCAGCTCCTCCTCCACGCGCTCGGGGTCCTCGCCGGCCTCGAGGCGGCGGATCATCTCCTCCATGGCGGGGGTCACGGGCTCGCCCGCGATCTCGGCCATCCTGCGCACGGCCCGGGCCATCTGGCGGGGGTCGTTCTCGTCCATCCCCTCCATCTCGGCGGCGAGCTTCATGAGCTCGCGCTCCACGCGGGGATCGTCCAGGTCGGGCCCCTGGCCACCTCCCTCGTCCGCGGTCTTCCGGCTCGCCGAGACCCCGAAGCGGGAGGGCACCCGCTTCAGGTCCGTGGCGCCGCACTTCGGGCACGTGGGGATCTTCCCGGGGTCGACCTTCCGCGAGAGAAAGCTGTAGATCACGTTGCAGGACGGACACAGGAACTCGTAGATGGGCATGTCCACAACCTCCCGGTCACATGATGCCGCAGGACGGGCGCCCCGTCACGCCCAGGCCTCCACGCGGTACCGCTCGAGGTCCGCCTCCTTCAGCCCGCCCTCCCGGATCCGCACGGCCAGGGTGACCGTCTCCCTGCCGAAGCGGCGGGCCACCTGGTGGGGCAGGGCGCAGGCCCGCTCCACGGCCCCGGTCTCCGTCAGGGGGATGGTGAGCACCGCCACCCCCGGGGCCCCCAGCAGCTTGGTGCGGACCAGCCGCTTCAGGTCGTCCAGCCCCTCCCCGGTCACCGCGGAGACCGGCAGGCCCGCCCGGAGCAGGCGCCGGGGGCGCCGCTCCCCCACCAGGTCCATCTTGTTCAGCACCACGACGACCCTGTCCGGCTCCACGCCCAGGCTCTCCAGGACCTCGTCCCCGACCCTCAGGTGCTCCTCCCACGAGGGGTGGGCGGCGTCCACCACGTGGAGCACCAGGTCGGCCTCGGCGGCCTCCTCCAGCGTGGAGCGGAAGGGCGCCACCAGGTCGTGGGGCAGCTTCCGGATGAAGCCCACCGTGTCCGTGAAGATGACCTTGACGCCGTCGCCCAGCACCGTGCGCCGCGCCCGCGGGTCGAGCGTGGCGAAGAGGCGGTCCTCCACCCGGACACGGGCCCGGGTCAGCCGGTGGAAGAGGGAGGACTTGCCCGCGTTGGTGTAGCCCACCAGGGCCACGGTGGGCGCCGCGGTCCGGCGCTGCCGCCGGAGCCTCCTGCTGGACTCGATCTCGGCGAGCTTGCGCCTGAGCATGGCGATGCGGCGGGTCACCAGGCGGCGGTCGATCTCCAGCTGGGTCTCGCCCACGCCCCGCGTCCCGATGCCGCCGGCCTGCCGGGAGAGGTGGCCCCACCGCCGGGTGAGGCGCGGCAGGAGGTAGGTGAGCTGGGCCAGCTCCACCTGGGTCTGGGCCTCCCGGCTCCGGGCCCGCTGGGCGAAGATGTCCAGGATCACTCCCGCGCGGTCCAGCACCTTCACGTCCTCCGGCAGGGCCCGCTCCAGGTTCCGGGCCTGGGAGGCCGTGAGGTCCTCGTCGAAGACCACGGTCCGGGCGCCCGTCTCCCGGCAGGCCGTCTCGATCCGGCCGATGAAGCCCGAGCCCACGAGGGTGGCCGGGTCGGGGGTGCGCCGTTCCTGGAGCAGGCGCGCCACCACCTCGCCTCCGGCGGTGTCCACGAGGCGGCCCAGCTCGTCCAGATGGTCCTCCACCTCCGTACGGGTGGTCCCGCCGTGGGCCAGGCCCACCAGGACCGTGGCCTCGCGCTCCCGGGGCTCGCCGGAGTGCATCACCGCTAGGGGAGGTCCTCCTGGTGCAGCTTCATGAGCACGCTCTCGCAGGCCGACAGGGTCTCCTCGATGTCCTTGGCGCCGTGGGCGTTGGACACGAAGGCGGGCGAGCAGGCCTGCTGGGGCAGGAGGACCCCCTCCTCCAGGAGCGCCCTGGCGAAGCGGTCGTAGGCCTCGCGGTCGGAGGCCTCCCAGGAGGCGCGGCCCGTGACGGGCTCGGGCCCCATGGACAGGGCGAAGATGGAGCCCAGCCGGTTCACGTGCATGGGGCGGCCGAAACGCTCGGCCAGGGCCAGGAGCCCGTCCACGAGCTGCGTGGTCCGCTCCTCCAGGCGCTCGTACACCGAGTCGTTCTTCAGGATCGAGAGCACGGCCTCGGCCGCCGCCAGGGAGACGGGGTGGGGCACGGGCAGCGGCCCCTCCTCCACCAGGGTCTCGCCCTCGAAGCCCTCGCGCACGGCGATGGCCCCGATGGGGAAGCCGGCGCCCAGCGCGCCGCCGTACACCGCCACGTCGGGAACCACGCCGCCCAGGGCCGCGGCGCCCCCGCGGGCCACACGGAAGCCCGTGATGCCCTCGTCCAGGACGAAGGCCACGCCCACCGTGCGGCAGATCTCGGCCAGGCGGGCCAGCGCCCCCTCCGGGGGCTCCACCACGCCGAAGCGGGAGAGGATCGGGTCCACCACCAGGGCGCCCACCTTCGACGCGCCCGCGGCGACCGCCGCCTCGATCTTCTCCATGTTCCAGCCCGGCACCTCGCGCACGGGAGAGCTCTTGTGCCCCGGCGGGGTCTCCAGCCAGAGCTCGCTCCCCAGGCGGGGCGAGCCACCGTCCAGCACCAGCACGTAGGGACGCCCCGTCCGGTGGCGGATCCACCGGAGCACGAGGCGCAGGGCCTCCTCGTGGTTCCTCTGGAAGTACCAGGTCTCCGCCCAGGGCACGAAGCTCCCGAGCACCTGGACGAGCTCCACCTCCGCCGGCTGGTGGAACCCCCCGGGGACGGCGGCCGTCAGCACCTTCTTGACGGCGTCCAGGACGAACTGGTTGGCGTAGCCCACGATGGCGGCGCCACCGGCCCCCGTGTAGTCCACGAAGCCCATGTTGTCCACGTCGTAGATACGCGACCCCTGTGCCTTCTGCACCACCGGGTACTGGCCCAGACGCGCGCTCCATTCCGGGAGGCGCTCGGCCCGCTCCAACAGCTCTTCACGCCGTTGGCCCATGGCCACCTCCTCGCAGATCGTTCACAGTTCCTCCTCGGACTCCTCGCCATCGCCGTAGAAGAAGTAGTCGCGGCAGCGGGTCGAGCAGAACTCGTGCCCGTAGCCCGACACCGCACAGCGATGGCAGAAGAGACTACGACAGATGACGCACCCGTGCAACGACCCCTCGGGCACCGGCTCGCGGCACACGGGACACCAGGTTTCGATGGCGTCTTCTGTCGCTTTCATACGCGACAGTATACCTGAAGGGGCCCCGGAGCGTCCGGAGGATGGTCACATGCCAGGCGGACCGTACCACGGGGCCCACACCCGGGGTACCATGTGGAGAGACCTCCCGGAGCAGCCCGGAGATTCCATCTCCAGCGACCGTGCCGGAGGTCCTCTCCAGTCGGGAGGCAGACCGTGGATACGAACCGCACCGCCGCCGTCCGCCGCTCCGGGGGCCGGCCCCTCCCGGAACGCGGGCGAGGGGGGCCACCCGGGCGTTCCGCCGTTCCCGCGCGGTCCGTCGCGCCCTCCGGACGGCGCTCCCCTTGACGCCGGGGAGGGCGTTTTGTAGAGTTCGGGTCCCTCTGGCGGTGTAGCTCAGAGGCAGAGCAGGGGTCTCATAAGCCCTGTGTCGGTGGTTCAAGTCCACCCACCGCCACCATGCCTTCGATGTCACTGGATGCCTTCCCCCGGCACTTCGCAGAGACCTTTCCCGACCTGGTGGGCGCCCGCCTCGTGGTGGCCCTCTCCGGCGGCGCCGACTCCGTGGCGCTGCTCCACCTTCTCCGGGACCCGTCCCTCGCCCTCGACCTCCACGCGGTCCACGTGCACCACGGGGTCCGGGGGGAGGAGGCCGACGCCGACGCGGAGTTCTGCCGGGAGCTCGCCGCTGGCCTCGGGATCCCCTTCACGCTGGTCCGCCTGGCCCCGCCGGAGCGCCCGGTGGAGGGGCGGGAGGCCTCCTGGCGGCGGCTCCGCTACGGGTCGCTCCGGGAGGTGGCCCGCGAGGCGGGGGCCTCCGCGATCGCCACGGGCCACCACCGGGACGACGTGGCGGAGGGCGTCCTGGTGCAGCTGCTGCGCGGGGCGGGCCCCCGCGCCCTGGCCGGCATCGCCGCCCGCGCCCCCGGCGGGGTGATCCGTCCCCTGCTGCCCTGGGGCCGGGAGGAGATCGCCGACTGGCTCCGGGCTCGCCACATCCCGTGGCGGGAGGACTCCTCCAACGCGAGCCCCGAGCACCTGCGCAACCTGGTCCGCCACCGGGCGCTCCCCGCGCTGGAGGCGGTCTCGCCGACCGTCCGGCGGCACCTGGTGGAGCTGGCGAACAGGCTGGCCGGCGACGAATCCTTCATGGCGGAGGAGCTCGCCCGCCGGGCCGCGTGGATCGACCCCTGGGACCCGGAGGGCGGCGTCCCGCTGGAGGCCCTGGCGGCCCTCCCGCCGGCCCTGCTGGGGAGGTGGCTCCACGCCCAGGTGGAGCGGGCCGGCCTCGGCCGCGCCACCCGGCGGCAGGTGGAGCTCCTGGAGGCGCTCGTGCGCCACGGAGACCCTGCGGCCGTCACCCTCGCGGGACGGTGGCGGCTCCGGCGGGCCCGTGGACGGCTGTGGCTCGAGCCTCCCCGGCCGTTCCCGGAGTACGAGCTGGCGCTCGAAGGACCCGGCCGCGTGGAGCTCCCCATCCCCGGCTGGAGCCTCCGCGTCGTGGAGGGCAGGGACGACCCCGCGGCCCGCTGGCGGCACACGGTACCCGCCCCGTCCCCCCTCGTGGTCCGGTCCCCCCGGCCGGGCGACAGGATCGGCCCCGCGGACGACCGGCGTCCACTGGCCCGCACCCTGGCCGGCCTCCTGCCGAGACACCTGAGAAAAGCATGGCCAGCGGTGTGTTCCGGTGATAGAATCGTCTGTGTTCCAGGAGCATGGACCATGGTGCCGGCACCGGGAGAGTGCCGGGTGACAGTGGAGGTCAGGTACCGATGAGCAGCATCCGCGTTCTGTACACCGCCGAGGAGATCGCCGCACGCGTCGCAGACGTGGGAAGCCGCATCACCTCCGACTACGAGGGGCGCGAGCTGGTGCTCGTCGGGATCCTCAAGGGTGCCGCCTTCCTGCTGGCGGACCTCGCCCGCCGGATCCAGTGTCCGCTCACCTACGAGTTCGTGGACGTGACCACGAGCCGTGCGGACCGGGGCGAGGTGGTGAGCCTGACCTACGCCACCCACTTCGACGTGCATGGCAGGGACGTGCTGATCCTCAAGGACGTGTTTCACACGGGAGTGACCGAGAACTACCTGCTCACCCACCTCTCCCAGCAGAACCCCGCCAGCATGCAGATCGTTGCCCTGGTGGACAAGCCCCAGCTCCGGAGCGTGAACCTCTCGGCCACGTACGCCGTGTTCTCCGAGGTCCCGGAGGGCTTCCTGGTGGGCTACGGGCTCGGCAGCGAGCGGGGCGAGTACGTCAACCGGCCGGACCTCAGCCTGCTCCAGGAGGCGTGAAGGGAACATTCCGGGGAGCACATCCGTTCTGGCATGCGCCCGTTGAACCACGGGCGCTGGAGGAAACAGGCGAGTGAACCAGACCGTACGCACCGTACTCATGTGGATCGTGATCCTGGTGGGCATCCTGCTCATCTGGCAGATGCTCCAGGGATACTCCAGCGCCAGCCAGGAGATCCCCTTCTCCGAGTTCCTGGACCGCGTGGCCTCCGGCAAGGTCTCCGCGGTGCTGGTCAAGGGCGAGACCATCTACATCCGTTCCACGGGTGAGACCGAGGCCACGCCGGCCCCCCGGTACGACCTCTACACCTACGACCCCGGATACCCCGACCTCATCAAGGAGCTCCGGAAGGCCCACGTGGTCATCGAGGTGGAGAAGCCCTCCGACGGCCGCCTGCTCACGGCCCTGCTCTCATGGGCGCCCCTCCTGATCCTGGTGGGCCTGTGGTTCCTCTTCTTCCGCCAGATGCAGTCGGGCGGCACCAAGGCCATGTCCTTCGGCAAGTCCAAGGCACGGCTGCTGACGCCCGACCAGAAGCGCCTCACCTTCGCCGACGTGGCCGGCGTGGTGGAGGCCAAGGAGGAGCTCGAGGAGATCATCGAGTTCCTCAAGGATCCCCACAAGTTCCAGCGCCTGGGCGGCAAGATCCCCAAGGGCGTCCTGCTGATGGGACCTCCCGGGACGGGCAAGACCCTCCTGGCCCGGGCCGTGGCGGGCGAGGCCGAGGTGCCCTTCTTCTCCATCTCCGGCTCGGACTTCGTGGAGATGTTCGTGGGCGTGGGGGCCTCCCGGGTCCGGGACCTCTTCGAGCAGGGCAAGAAGAACGCGCCCTGCATCATCTTCATCGACGAGATCGACGCCGTGGGGCGCCACCGGGGCGCGGGGCTGGGCGGCGGCCACGACGAGCGGGAGCAGACGCTGAACCAGCTCCTGGTGGAGATGGACGGCTTCGAGTCCAACGAGGGCGTCATCCTCATCGCCGCCACCAACCGGCCCGACGTGCTGGACCCGGCCCTCCTGCGGCCCGGCCGCTTCGACCGCCGGATCGTGGTGAACCGCCCCGACGTGGGCGGCCGCGAGGGGATCCTCAAGGTCCACACCCGGAAGATCCCCCTGGCCTCCGACGTGGACCTCTCGGTGGTGGCGCGCTCCACGCCCGGCTTCTCCGGGGCCGACCTGGCCAACCTGGTGAACGAGGCGGCCCTCCGCGCGGCGCGCCTCAACAAGATGAAGGTGGACATGGAGGACTTCGAGTACGCCAAGGACAAGGTCATGATGGGCTCCGAGCGGCGCTCCCTGGTCCTGTCCGAGGACGAGAAGAAGGTGACGGCGTACCACGAGGCGGGCCACGCCCTGGTGGCCGCCTTCCTCCCCGAGGCGGACCCCCTCCACAAGGTCACCATCATCCCCCGGGGCATGGCGCTGGGCCTGACCCAGCAGCTTCCCATCGAGGACCGCTACCTCCACTCCAGGACCTACCTGCTCTCCACCCTCCAGGTGCTCATGGGCGGCCGGCTCGCGGAGGAGGTCTCCTTCGGGCCGGAGACCATCACCACCGGCGCCGGCAACGACCTGGAGCGGGCCACCGAGCTCGCCCGCAAGATGGTCTGCGAGTGGGGCATGAGCGAGGCCATGGGCCCGCTGACCTTCGGGCGCCGCGAGGAGGCCATCTTTCTGGGCAAGGAGTTCACCCGCCACCAGGACTACTCCGAGGCCACCGCAGTCAAGATCGACGAGGAGATCCAGCGCATTGTCAGCGGCGCCTACACCGGCGCCCGGGGCATCCTGGAGAAGCATCAGGACGCCCTGGAGGCCGTGGCCGGGGCCCTCCTCGAACGGGAGGTCCTCGACGGCGAGGAGGTGTACGATCTCATCGAGGAGCACACGGGCGTCAACGTCCGTGATCTGAAGAAGACGAGCACGAAACCGGCAACGGAGGTCGCGGGGACAGCGTGAACACACCCACGACGGACACCACGGGCTGGACAGGCCGCCAGGGGCGGCTCCCGGCTCCGTGGTCGGCCGGCCGGCCGTTCATCATGGGGATCGTCAACTGCACGCCGGACTCCTTCTCCGACGGGGGCCTCCACCTGGACACGGGCCCGGCCATCCGGCACGGCCTCGAGCTGCTGGAGGCGGGCGCCGCCATCGTGGACGTGGGCGGCGAGTCCACCCGGCCGGGTGCCAACCCGGTGCCCGCGCCCGAGGAGATCCGCCGGGTCGTCCCTGTGATCCAGGGTCTCCGCACCTGCCATCCCACGGCCCTCATCTCCGTGGACACCTCCAAGGCCGAGGTGGCGGAGGCGGCCCTCGCGGCCGGGGCCGACCTGGTGAACGACGTGACCGCCGCCTCGGACCCGGAGATGCTCGGCGTGGTCGCCGCCGCCAGTGCGGGCATCGTGCTCATGCACATGCGGGGCACCCCGCGGACCATGCAGTCGGACACGGTCTACACCCACGTGGTGGCCGAGGTCCACGGCCACCTCCACGAGCGGGCCACCGCGGCCATGGAGGCCGGGATCCCCCCAGATGCCGTCTGGCTGGACCCCGGCATCGGCTTCGGCAAGGACGACCCGGGCAACCTTGCCCTGCTGGCCGCCCTCCCCGACCTGGCGGCCCTGGGACATCCCGTGGTGGTGGGGCCCTCCCGGAAATCGTTCATCGGGCGGCTCACCGGCGCGGAGGTCGGCGACCGGCTGCCGGGCACCCTTGCGGCGCTCGTCCCCGCGCTCGACTGCCCCCGGGCCGTGGTCCGGGTCCACGACGTGGCCGAGGTGGCCCGGTTCCTCACGGTGGCCACCGCCATCCGGGAGGCCACCGCATGACCTGGCTGGTGGAGTTCCTCCGCGAGCTGACGCACCTCCAGGTGGGCATCGCCGACCTGGCAGATATCGTCACGGTGGCCCTGCTGGTCTACCTGCTCCTGGTGCTGTTGCGCGGCACCCGGGCCATGCAGATGCTCTGGGGCATCCTGGCCATTGTCGTCCTCTACCTGGGAGCGTCGTACCTGGGCCTGGCCACGCTGTCGGCCATCCTGCGGGAGTTCCTGTTCTACCTGCCCTTTGCCATCATCGTGCTGTTCCAGCAGGAGATCCGGCGCATGCTGACCGCCTTCGGGGCCACCTCATGGCGCCATCTCTTCAGCTCCGGCGACGAGGGCCCCGTGTTCATCAACGAGCTCTCCCTGGCCGCCGGGCGGCTGGCCTCCCAGCGCATCGGCGCCCTGATCGCCGTGGAACGACGGGATTCCCTGGAGGGGTGGGCGGACACGGGCATCCGTCTGGACGCCCGCTTCTCCTACGACCTGCTGCTGAATATCTTCATTCCCGGCACACCCCTGCACGACGGTGCCGTGATCGTCCGGGGCGACCGCATCCTGGCGGCCTCGTGCTTCCTGCCCATCACCACGCGGGCCGAGATCTCCAAGGAGCTGGGGACCCGGCACCGGGCGGCCATCGGCCTCAGCGAGGAGACCGACGCGCTCTGCGTGGTGGTCTCCGAGGAGACCGGCACCATCTCGCTGGCCGTGGAGGGGCAACTGCTGCGGCCCCTGGACGAGACAACGCTCCGCAACGCCCTGGCCGAGCACCTGTTCCAGCTGGGGGCCGGCCTGGAGGAGATGGAATGAAGCGACGTCCCAGGCATCCCGGACTCTTCCTCTTCGCCCTGGTCGTGGCCTTCTTCCTGTGGTACGCGGTGGCGGGCCAGCGCCGGGAGCGCATCTCCGAGCGGCAGGTGGCCGTTCCCCTGACCCTCGTGAACATACCGCCCGATCTGGTGATCACCAACAACGTGCCCGAGACCGTCTCGCTGCGGCTGCGCGGAGCGCTGAGCCGCATCCTCTCCGACGGCGACTCCATGCAGGTGGTGCTGGACCTGGCGGGGGCCGAGCCGGGCACGCGGACCTTTCCCGTGAAGCCGGCCCAGATCAAGCTTCCACCCGACGTCTCGGTGGTGAGCATCGACCCGCCGGAGATCGAGCTGCACCTGGAACGCCTCCAGGTCCGGCAGGTCCCGGTCAGGCCGGTCATCGAGGGCGAGCCCGCCCCGGGCTTCCAGGTGACGGGCGTGCGGACCGTGCCCTCCGCGCTGGCCGTCCAGGGGCCGGAGAGCCTCGTGGACGGGCTCGAGAGCGTGGAGACCACCCCCGTCCGGGTGGACGGCGCAACGGGCCCCGTGGAGGCCGCCGCCCAGACCCGCCTCCCCCACCCCCTGCTGCGCTCCCTGAGTGGAGTTCCGGTCCTGGTGGTGGTGGAGATCGGTCCTGCATCAACCCCGGTCCCCACACCGGCCTCGCGCAGGAGGCGCCGCTGACATGCCCGATCTCTTCGGCACCGACGGCATCCGTGGACGGGCCTACGAGGCCCCCCTGGACGAGGCCACCGTCCGCCGGCTCGGCGCCGCGCTGGCCGCGGAGCTCGGGGCGGCGGGGGGACCGCCGCTCCTGATGGCGGGCGACACGCGGGCCTCCACGCCGGACCTGGCCCGCTGGCTCGCCGGCGCCTTCCAGGCGGCGGGGGGCACCGTGGACTGGGCGGGCGTCCTGCCCACTCCCGCCGTCTCCCACCTGGTCCGCACGGGACACTGGATCGCCGGCGTGGTGATCTCCGCCTCCCACAACCCCGCCCCCGACAACGGCATCAAGGTGCTGGCGGCCAACGGAGAGAAGATTCCGGACTCCATGGAGGACCGCCTGGAGGCCAGGATGGTGACCGTGGAGCCGCTGGAGGGTCCACCCCTCCCCGAGCCCTCGGATGCCCTGGCGGGCCGGTACCTGGAGCTGCTCCACGCCAGCCACGGGTGCGTGTGCCCCCTGGACGGGATGCACGTGGTGGTGGACTGCGCCCACGGCGCGGCCTCGGCGCTGGCCGCCCCGTTCCTCACCGACCTGGGCGCCAGGGTCACCATCGTCAACGCACGGCCCGACGGCGCCAACATCAACGAGGGCTGCGGGGCCACCGTGCCGGAGCACGTCGCCGAGGTGGTGGTCCGGAAGAAGGCCCACGCCGGGCTCGCGCTGGACGGCGACGCCGACCGGGCCGTCCTGGTGGACGAGACGGGCGCGGTTCTCGACGGCGACGACATCCTCCTCGCCTGGGGCCGCCACCTGGCCGGGAGTGACCGGTTGCCCGGCCGGGCCGTGGTGGCCACCGTCATGAGCAACTTCGGTCTCGAGCGCGCCCTGGAGGGAGACGGCATCCGGGTGATCCGCTGCGCCGTGGGTGACCGTTCCGTCTGGGAGGCCATGCGCGCCTCCGGCGCCGCCCTGGGTGGCGAGCAGTCCGGGCACATCATCTGCGCCCACCACGGTGTCACCGGGGACGGGCTCCTGACGGGGACCCACCTTCTGGCCGTGGCCGCCGCCTCGGGGAGACCCCTCTCGGAGCTCTCGGACCTCGTCCGGATGCCCCAGGTCCTGCTCAACGTCCCGGTCAGGGCCAAGCCCCCCTTCGAGGAGCGGCCGGCCATCCACGCCTGGGCCGAGGCCACCCGCAAGCGGCTCGAGGGCCGGGGCCGCCTCCTGCTCCGGTACTCGGGCACCGAACCCAAGGCCCGGGTCATGGTGGAGGGCGACGACCCCGCCGAGATCGAGGCGCTGGCCCGCGAGGGCGCCGAGCTCATCGCCCGCGAGCTCGGCTAGACGGGAGCGTCCCACCCGCCCACCCGTTCGTGAAACGTGAAAGGTGAAACGAAAGAGGGTGAGGACGTTAGGACGTCAGGGGGTCAGGTGGCCCGCCCGCCGGCCCGGTGAAGAGGTGAAGGGTGAGGGAGTGAAGACGTCCCCCGCCCACCCAGGGGTTCGTGCCCGTGTCGGTGTCGGTGTCCGTGTCCCTGACCGAGGCCGTGTCCCTGACCGTGGCCGTGTCCGTGTCGGTGACCGTGACTGTGTCCGTGTCCGCGACAGTGCCCCTGTCCGTGTCCCCGCCTCCGGCGGCGGCAAACGGTGGCGGATGTCGGCGGCCGGGGGCGGCGGCGGCAGGCCGGGCCGGCCTCCTCCTCCCCCCTGCACCCCTGCTCCCCTGCTGCCCACCGGACTGGGCTGGTCCTTCGATTCACGTTTCCCGTTTCACGTGAGCCTGTTGCAAGAGTCCTGGATCGAGGTGGATTCCTGCGGCATCGGCCCCCACCCACCCAGGAAAAGGAACCACGGATTACATTACACGGATCTATCGGATTAAGAAGACGATAGAGAAATCCCGGACATACGTCCGAATTCACGCCGGGCAGATGGGTATGACTTTCAGAGAGTTTTGCAGGTGGCTCACGTTTCACGAGGGCGGGCGGGGGACGTCCTCACGCCCTCACGCCCTTACCTCCTCCACCAGCTCCCGCGCCACCGTCTCCGGCGCCTCCAGCGGCAGGAGGTGCGCGCAGTCCGGGACCTCCACCAGGCGGGCGCCGGAGATCCCCTCCGCGGCCTCCCGGGCGAAGTCACGGAAACCGGGCATCTCCTTCTCGCCCACCAGCACCACCGTGGGCACGGCGATCTCCCCGAGACGGTCCGGGACCTTCCAGTCCCGCGCCACCCGGTCACGCTCCGTGGCCAGGTAGTCGGCGCCGGGGAAGTCCCGGAGGATCGCCGCGAGCTTCTCCCGGACCCCCGGCTTCGCCAGCGAGTGCGCGAAGAGCGGACTCGAGGCCCACGGCCCCTCCATGGCCGCCCGGATCCCCTCCGTGCGGGCCACCTTCGCCACGGCCTTCAGGTTCTCCATGAAGGCCGGCTCGAAGGGTCGGTCCGGCATCACCGGCGCCACCAGGCCCAGCCGCTCCACGCGCTCCGGCATGGTCACGGCCATCTCCAGCGCCACGCCGCCACCCAGCGAGAAGCCCACCACCGTGGCGGACCCCAGGCCCGCCGCATCCATCACCGCCGCCATGTCGGCGGCGTGGTGGCTCCAGTGGTAGCCGGAGGGCGGCATGGTGGACTTCCCATGGCCCCGCAGGTCCGGCCGCAGCACCCGGAACCCGGCCTCCACCAGTGCCGGGGCCACCTCGTCCCACACCCGGTGGTCCAGCGTGTGGCCGTGGAGCAGCAGCACCGCAGGCCCGCTCCCCTCGTCCTCATAGTGGATCCGCACGTCACCGTTCACGGCTTCCGGCATGGGCACCTCCCCGGTTGGCCGCAAGTGTAGCGGAGACGGGAGGTGGCGCGTGAATGGTGGCGAGGTGAAGCCCACCCGCCCGTACCTGGGAATGACACCTCTCCGGTCTCGACGTGGCATCCCACACGACGCTCACCCTCACCTCTTCACTCCCTTCCCGCCGGCTGGGGGCGGCAGCTCCCACCGGAAGCTGCGGGGTGGTGCATTCTCCGGCCATGGCCAGAGCTTCGCGCTGAGCTCCGGGGCGCCCGGCAGGAACAGCACGGCGCTGCCGTCGGGACCGTGCTCCAGCTCCAGGGAGCACTCGCAGTACAGCTGGGGGACCTCGAAGCCCGGAGGGAGGACCTCCGGGTAGCTACCCGTGGACCCTGCCTCGCGGATCAGGGCAAGGCCGGCACGGACCAGGTGGCGCCAGGCCATGGTCTCCTGCATCCGGCCGGCCAGGACGTGGGTGTTGAAGCCACCGAAGACCTCCTCCGGAACCACCAGGTTGACGGGGAAGCTGTGGGACATGCGCCGGGGCGGGGCATCCGCCAGGTGGGCGTACGGGATCCCCATCACCTCGAGCCGTTGTATCCCCATGCGGTAGAGGTCGGCCACGAGGATCTCCCGCCAGGGAATCCCCAGCGCGGATCCCACCGTGACCGCCACCGTGCCCCACGCCGTGTCCGGTTCCAGTCCGCTCTCCTTCAGGCTGCCGGAATCCGGGTCGAGAAACGCGGCCGCCAGCATCGTGGTCTCCACGGCCAGGGCCTCCCGTCCCGCGGCGATCAGGTCGCGACGGGGCAGCAGGGCCTCGATGGAGGCGGCCTCCTCCGGGCCCACACCCCCCCTCGCGGCCGCCTCGCCCACCAGCCCGAGAAGGAGTCTCTCCATGGCCACGCCTATCAGCGGACAGATGAGCTGCTTCTCGACTTCGAGCGAGCGTGCCAGGGTGGCCAGGGCGGTCATGTCCCCGAGGGCGGCCTGAGGGTCGCCCCCCTCCAGGTGGAGGCCCCCGGACACGGCCAGGAGACGGGCACACCGGAGCAGGTCGAGCAGGGGCGGGATCTCCGCATCGAGGGAGTACTCCAGACCCCAGTCCGAGCCGGGGCAGCGTGCGGCCCGGTGGAGGAGGTCCAGGACCTCCCGGTTGGCCTCCAGGCACTGCCGCGCCGCCTTCACCTCGGCCGCTGTCCAGGTGCCGGTGGAACGGGACCCCAGCGGCCTGACCGCGGCGTCAATGCACTCCCCCTCCACCAGGGCGGCGGCCGCGCGCAACCAGCGCGCGGCGTTGTCCTCCTGGGGCACCCCCGGCGGGTGCCCCAGGGACAGGTGGAGGTCCTCCACCGTGGCCTGGAAGTCCTCCCGCGCCGACTCCAGGCGGTGCCGGGCCACCAGGCGCCAGGCGAGCAGCCCGGCGAGCAGTGCCAGGACGAGCAGTCCCACGATCACGAAGACGGGGCGGTGGGCAGAACGGTCATTCATGAGACGTCTCCTTTCAGGATTGCCTCCACGAAGTGCCGCCTCGCGGTGGCGGAGGGCCGTGCGATCCTGCGGTGCACCAGGCCCGGGCAGCAGGCCAGCACGGGCTCTGTCTCGATCTGCCGGAGGGCTGCCGGCCGGGGCCTGGCGGGCTCCGCGGCCCGGGGCAGCGAGAGGCTGAGCCACAGGTGGCCGGCCAGCACCAGGGCCATGGCTGCGGCCCAGGCCCACCGGACCCGGGGATGACCCCACCGGCGTCCCTCGGGCGACGGGGCGGGAACGGCCGCCGTGGTCAGGATACGCATCCTGAGCCCCTCCGGGGGCTGCGGGGGCATGGCACCGGAGGGCAACGGGTTCCGTGGCGAGCTGTTCATCTGGAGACTCCCATCATGCGGCGGAGCCGGGCCAGGGCCAGGCGGTACCGGCTCGCCGCGGTGAAGGTGGGGACGCCGGTGACGTCGCCGATCTCCCGGTAGCTCAGGCCCTCGAAATGCCGGAGGTAGACCGCCTCCCGCAACTTCGGGGGGAGCTTCGCCAGCTGGGCTGCCGCCTGTCGGGCGGCGAAACGCGCCTCGGCGCCGGCTCCGGGATCCGCCACCAGCAGCGTGTCCACGTCGCGATGCTCGCGGCGCCCCCTCAGGGTCGAGACGGCAACGTTGTGGGTCATCCGGAGGAGGTAGGCCAGCGGACGGCGGACCCTCGCCAGTCCCTCCCCGGCCCGGGCCAGCCGGACGAAGACCTCCTGGACCACGTCCGCAGCGTCCTCGGCGGAGCCCGTCCGCCACAGCGCCAGGGCGTAGAGCCGGGCGGCGCAGGCGTCGTAGACCCCGGCCAGCGCCTCCACGTCGCCGGCGGCGAGCCGGGAGAAGGACGTGTCGAGCTCCGGAACCGCCTGCTCCATCCCCGTGCTGGTCGTGCTGATTCCTGCCTCCATCACCAGTATGACGCTCCGGGTCCCGACTCTTGTCACTCGTCCACGCCCGGCCTTCCCCCATCCGTTGGACTGCCCACCCATCGCGCCGTACCAGCGAGGGGCCGGCGATCTCCGGACCGGGGCGGGTGGGTGGGCGCTCACGGGTGGTCGGGAGGGTGTCACACCTCGCACGGGCGGGCTGCGCACCTCCCCTCATCCTCATTCGATTCGCGTCTCACGCTTCACGCTTCACGAACGACGGGGATCACGTCCTCATCCACACGGCGGCAGGTCGGGCAGCTCCGGGAGCCGCTCCACCGTGTCCCACTCCAGGCGGACCAGCTCCAGCTCCACCCACCTGCCTCTGCCAGCCTCGGCACGGATGGACCGGGGCACCGAGACCGTGTGCCGATCCAGCATGATCCGCCAGGCCGGTGGATCGCCCGGTCCCTCCACCTCCACCACGCGCCAGGGATCGGCGGCGAGACGGACCCTGAACCCGAAGCCGGGCCCCTCCACCTCCACCCAGGGTGCCTCCACCACGGTGACGCGATCCCCCGGCAGGGCCGGGAGCCGGCCACCCAGGAGCCGCGCCGCCTGGGGCAGGGGCAGACCACGGACGCCCAGGATGGCCGAGGCATCGGACACCTCGCTCCGGCATCCCTTCTTGAGATCGGCCAGCTCGGCCGCACCCGGCCCCCGCCAGGCCAGGATGCTCACGGGGCTCCCGAAGGGTTCCGAGACCGTCAGCCGTCCCGCATTCCCCAGGGTCAGCACGACGAGGCGCAGCCCCCCCGTCTTCGGCACCCGCATCCGGTAGAGCGCCGCCAGCCCTCCGGACAGCGGCCTGGCAAGCACCTCCAGACCGGCCTGGACGGGCTCCCCCCGGGACGGTTGCGCGGTGCGGCACCCCGGCAGGGCAACGAGCACGAGCAGGACGGCCGCGGCCACCATCGACCGGGCGGGCCGCTCGAGCCGCGGCGGATCAGGGGGCATCCTTCAGACCGTCCAGAAGCTCCCGGACATGGTCGGGGTCCTCGCACCCCACGTCCAGGGCCCGCTCCAGGTAGCGTCTCGCGCCCTCCGTGTCGCCCCGGGCGGCCAGCACCTCGCCCAGGTGGGCCAGCACGGTGCCGCCGGTCTCCCCCGCCTGGAGCGCCCGGCGGAGCCAGTGCTCCGCCTCGTCCAGGCGCCCCATGCGGTAGTGGACCCAACCCAGGCTGTCCAGGAACGCACCCGAGTGGGGGCGCAGCTCCACGGCCCGGCCGATGAGCCGCAGGGCCTCCTCCAGGTTCGTCCCGGCATCCGCCCACATGTAGCCCAGGTAGTTGGCCGCATCGGCGTTGTCCGGGTCGACCCGGAGCAGGTGCTGGAAGGTCTCGACGCTCTCGTCGTCCCGTCCCAGCCGCTCCAGGGCCGCGGCCCGGGCGAACAGCAGACCGGGATCCTCCGGAAAGCGCTCGAGCGCCTCCCCGGTGGCCCGCACCACATCGTTCCACCGCTCGACGGTCTGCAGGACGTTCACCGCGAGCCGGACGGTCTCGAGGTCCGGCGACTCCAGCAGCGGCTTCAGGAGGGCCACGGCCCGGTCCTCCCCCCGCCGCAGCCGGAACTCCGCCTCGAAGGCGCGGGCGTCGTCCCGCGCCCTGCCCTCCAGGGATGGCTGGAGCCGGAGCATGGCCCCGACACCCTCCTCCCACTCCCCGGTCCTGCGGTAGGTCTCGGCGAGGATCCGGACGAGCTCCGATCCACCCTTCTGCGGTTCCGGGACCTCCTCCACCCAGTGCCGGGCGGCCCGTGGCCTTCCGGCCAGCAACTCCACCCGGGCCGCCGTCAGGGCACACCGCACCGCGTCCGCCGAACCCGGTTGCCGGCGGAGCTCCTTCCACACGTCGTCGATGGTCTCCCTGGCCTCATCGAAGCGCCCCGCCCGGGCCTGCACCCAGGCCAGGCTCAGGGCCACCACCGGGTCCCTGCGGTTCCTTCTCAGGAGGTCCTTCAGCCGTGCGGCCGCCTCGTCGTACCGGCCCATGGAGACCAGGACCATGGCCTCCATCCGGCGGGCCCGGGGGGATTCCGCGTCCACCGCGAGGGCCCGGCGAACCATCGCCAGGGCCTTTTCCGCGCGTCCGCCGTCCAGGTAGAGGTTGGCCGCCTCCAGCATGAGGTCCAGGTCGCCAGGATCGAGCCACGACGAGAGGGCGTCGGCCGCCTCGGCCGGGCGCCCCATCTCCGCCAGGAGGTCCACCAGCTCCCTCCGGCAGACGGTGGCGGAGGGTCCTCCCTCGCCGCACCGGCGGTAGAGCGCAGCCGCCTCCTCCCTCCGGCCCAGCCGCCGCAGCAGGTCGGCGTGGTAGATGATCAGCTGTGGATTGTTCCCCCGGTTCACGCGGAGGAGACTCACCTGACGTTCGGCCTCCTCGAGCTTCCCCTCCCGGTCCAGGACCTGGGCGAAGGCCAGCACCAGGTTCGGGTCGGTGGACCGCTCGGCCAGGGCCCCCCGCAACACCTTCTCGGCCCTGGGGAGCATCAGCGGGTCGGATGCGGAGACCTGGGCGAGGGCGAGCCCCATGGCCCGCTTTCCGTACCAGTCCAGCCGTTCCTCCGGCACCGGCTCCAGCACCTCCAGTGCCCGCTCCGCAAGGCCCAGGCTCACCTGCAGCGAGGCCAGCGCGATCCGGATCTCCGCCGAGGACGGATCCGCGGCCAGGGCCTCCTCGTACAGCTCCATGGCCCTCCGGTACTCGCCCCGGGCCTCCGCCAGCGTGGCCTCGACGTACGCGGTCACCGCCGGCGGGAGGGAGCTCGAGTGGGTCACCTCGTCCACCGCCCCGGCCGGTCCGGCCCAGGCCACGAGGCACGTCAACAGCAGCAGCAGGGTGGTCCGTCCCATGGAGGGCTCAGTGTAGCAGGAAGCGTGGTTCCCCATCGCCGCCCACCCACACCGGCCCCTCCCTGCGGCTTTCCATCTCCGCCGGCCGGGCGGTCTTCCCCCCCGGGTGCTACAATGTCGCGCCGATGGACACAGATCTTCCCACCGATTCGCTGTTTACCGACTCCACCTTCGACGAGCTCGACATTCCCGCCGAGGTCCGCCGGGCCATCGACGAGCTGGGCTTCACCCGGCTCACCAGGGTCCAGAAGGAGGTGCTGCCGCTCACGCTCGCCGGCCGGGACGTGGTGGTCCAGGCCCAGACGGGCACGGGCAAGACGGCCACCTACCTGCTGACCATCTTCACGCACGCGCTCCGCACCGAACGCCGCGGCGAGCCCGGCTCCCCCCGGGCGCTCATCGTGGCCCCCACCCGGGAGCTGGCCGTCCAGGTGGCCCGGGACGCGGAGGTGCTGGGGAAGTACACGGGCCTCAGGACCCACGTGGTCTTCGGTGGCCTGGACTACCGCAAGCAGCGCGACGAGCTCTCCGCCGGCGTGGACCTGCTCATCGGGACCCCCGGCCGCCTGATCGACTACCACAAGCAGCGGGCCTACACGCTCGAGCACACGGAGCAGGTGGTCATCGACGAGTGCGACCGCCTCTTCGACATGGGCTTCGCCGACGACCTCAGGTGGCTCCTGCGCCGCCTGCCCCACCCCAAGGACCGGCAGTCCATGATGTACACGGCCACGCTCTCCTACCGCGTGCTGACCCTGGGCTGGCGGGAGATGAACGACCCCGTGGAGATCGTGGTCAACCCGGAGAACATCACACCGGACGCCATCACCCAGGAGCTCTACCACGTGGGCTCCCACGAGAAGCTCTCGCTCCTGCTGGGCCTGCTCGAGCGCGAAGGCGCCAGCCGGACCATGATCTTCGTGAACACCCGCCACGCCGCCCGGCGGCTGGTGGAGGACCTGGAGCGCCACGGCTACCACGCCCGGGCGCTCACCGGCAACGTGATCCAGAAGAAGCGTCTCAAGGTGCTGGACGATTTCAAGGACGGGAAGCTCCCCATCCTCGTGGCCACCGACGTGGCCAGCCGGGGCCTCCACATCGAGGGCGTCTCCCACGTGATCAACTTCGACCTGCCCCAGGACGCCGAGGACTACGTCCACCGGATCGGGCGGACGGCCAGGGCGGGGGCCGAGGGCAAGGCCATCTCCCTGGCCTGCGAGAACTACGTCTACTCCCTGGACGCCATCCACAAGTTCGTGGGCTACGAGATCCCGACGGCCCACGCCACCGAGGAGCTCTACAAGACCGTGATCCCCTACCGGCGTCCCCGCCACCCCCGTGACGACCGGCGGCGGGACGGGGGGGACCGTGACCGGGGCCGCCGGTCGGCACCACGCCGGGACAGGTCCGGTCCGGGAACCGGTTCCACCCCCGCTGCCGGGGAGGACACACCTGCCGGGAAACCGGCGGATGGTGAGGCCCCACCGGCCAGGAAGCGGCGGCGCCGTCCGCGCCGGAGGCGGAAGTCCGGGGGCGGGGACGGGGGCGGCGGCGGCCAGACCGGATGAGTCCGTGGGGGCCGCCGCTGGAACCCGGAAACGGAGAACCACCATGCGGCATGCCCCGTCCCTCCTGATCACCCTGGCCATCCTCCTTCCTGCGGGCGTCGGCGCCGCACCACCGGGCCGCCTGGAGACCCCGGCGGAGGCCTCCGGATTCCGCTCCACCCCCGACCTCGCGGAGACGCTGGCCTTCGTCCGCCGCCTGGCCACGCTGTGGCCCGGAATCCGGGTGGAGCGCTTCGGCACCTCGCCTCAAGGCCGGCCCATGACCGCGGTGGTGGTCTCGGCCGACGGTGTCTCCACCCCGGCGGAGGCCCGGAAGAGGAAGCTGCCCGTCGTGCTGGTCCAGAACGGCATCCACCCCGGCGAGATCGACGGCAAGGACGCCTGCCTGATGCTCCTGCGCGACCTGGCGGAGGGCCGGCACCGGGATCTGGTCAGGGGCCTTGTCCTGGTGATCGTCCCCGTCTACAACGTGGACGGCCACGAGAGGGTCTCACCCTTCAGCCGCGCCAACCAGATCGGCCCCGAGGAGGGCATGGGCTTCCGGACCACGGCCCGGGGCCTGGACCTCAACCGGGATTTCCTCAAGGCCGAGGCCCCCGAGACCCGGGCGCTCCTGGGCCTCGTGGAGCGGTGGCGCCCCGCCCTCCACGTGGACACCCACGTGACCGACGGATCGGACCACGCCTGGGTGCTCACCACCACCTGGACCGAGGCCCCCCTCCTGGACCCGGCGCTCGACGCCTGGCTCCGGCCGCGCCTCGAGGCGGCCATGGAGGCCACCCGGGAGGCTGGGTTCCCCGCCGGGCCCTGGGTGGACCTGGAGGACCGGAACGACCCGGCGAAGGGGTTCTCCTCCCTGGTGGCCGGCCCGCGCTACGCCACGGGCTACTTCCCCCTGCGGGGCGTCCCCTCGATCCTGGTGGAGATGCACGCCCACAAGCCCTTCGAGCGGCGGGTGCTGGCGCTCCGGGCCTTCCTCCAGGCCCTCCTGGCCCAGGTTGCAGCGGACCCCGCCGACCTCCTCCGGGCCTCGGAGGCGGCGGCCCACCGGGAGAGCCGGCCCGGCTCCCCCCTCGTGCTCCGCTGGCGGCGCGACCCCCGGCCCGACACCATTCGCTTTCCAGTCTACGACTGGAGCTTCGAGGACTCGGTGGTGACCGGGACGCCGCTGCTGGTCTTCCACCGGGGAAGGGTCCGGGAGCTTCCGGTGCCCTGGTACCACAGGCTGCAGCCGGAGCTGACGATCCCCCGGCCGGCCGGGTACATGGTGGACGCGGGATGGCCCGAAATCGAGGAACGTCTCGCCGTCCACGGCATCGCCTTCGAGCGCCTGAGCTCACCCCGCACCCTGGAGGTGGAGAGCCTGCACGTGGACCACCCCCGCTTCGCCGGCCGGCCCTACCAGGGACGGACCCGGGTGGAATCCGTGGAGGTGTCCGTCCGTCGGGAGCTGCGGACCTTCCCCGCCGGCAGCCTCCGGATCCCCGCCGACCAGCCGCTCTTCGGGGTGGCCGTCCAGCTCCTGGAGCCCGAGGCGCCCGGCTCCATGCTCCGCTGGGGCCTGCTCTCCACCGTGTTCGAGCGCAAGGAGTACATCGATCCCCGCACCCTGGAGCGCCTGGCCCGGGAGATGCTGGAGGACCCGGCCACGGCGGCGGCCTGGACGAAGGCCCTGGGCGACGAGGCCTTCGCTTCGGACCCAGGGGCCCGGTACCTGTGGTGGTACCGGCGCACCCCGTACTGGGAGGTGCAGGAGATCGGCCTCCTGCCGGTCCACCGGGTTCCCGGGACGGCGGTGGGGACCCACGGCGATTGACCCCCACACGGCCGGGGGCAGGGACGAGAGCACGGGCGGAGCCACGGTCCGGTTCGTGGACGGGAACGGCAGGGTGCCGGGAACCCGGGATGTGCCGCAGGGGGGGCGGGTCCCGCCCCCGCGGGGACACCCGCCGCCGTACCGGCCGTCGTCACCGTTCGCCGCCGTTGCGCTCCGCCGCAGATCCCCGTCGCTGCCGCCGGCCCCGGGCCGCTGCCGGCCTCCCGTACCGCGCTCCGGCGGCGCTCCAGAACCGCGCCCCCAGGCGCTCGACGACCGTGGCCCTCCCATCGGCCCTGAGCTTCTCCAGGGCCTCCCGCACCTCGCCCGCGCTCCAACGTGCCAGGGACCGCTCCAGCTGGTCCTGCCTCATGGGGTGACGGGTGATGATCCCGACGACGGCGTCCAGGACGTCCTCGTACCCCCCGAGGTCGAAGGTCCCCTCCACGGGATGCACCACCGTGGCCAGCCCCCCCAGGATGGCCGAGGCCCGCATCAGCCCCTCCTCCGTGGCGGGGCGCACCCACGGCTCCGCGGGAGGCCTGGAGGGGATGTCGAGATGCACGGCGTCGGGACGGATCCTCCGGACGCACGCGGCCAGGTCCCGCAGTGATTCCTCGTCGTCGTTGACCCCGTCCAGGAGCATGACCTCCAGCCAGTAGCGCCCCCGGTACTCCCGCCGGAAGGCCACGAGACCCTCCACGTGCCGCGCAAAGTCCAGTGACCCGTGGGGACGGTTGATCTTCCGGTAGAGGTCCTCGTTCCCGGCGTCGAGGCTCGGCAGCACCGCATCGGCGGCCAGCAGCTCCTCCCGGAGCTCCGGACGGAAGAGCAGGGAGCCGTCGGTGATCACCGCCACGGGAATGGCCGTCATGCCCTTCACCGCGCGGATCATCCGGCCCAGGCCCGAGTGGAGCGTGGGCTCCCCGGAGCCCACGAAGGTCACCCAGTCGATCTCGCCGGGTCCGTGACGGTCGAGCGCCTCGCGGAGCTGGCCGAGGATCAGGCCCTCCGGAACCCACTCCCTCCGTTCGGTGACGAGGCGCCCCGTCCGGCCCAGCTGGCAGTACACACAGTTCCAGTTGCAGGTCTTCGAGGGGATCGGATCGATCCCCAGCGACCTGCCCAGGCGCCGCGACGGCACCGGCCCGAACACGGCCTTGAGCTCGCTCCCGCCGGCGTCCGTCCCGTCGGCCATGGCACCCCCATTCCCACGGTAGCAATCCTGTCAAGCCGGGGCGTGAACCCAAGGGGCCTGGAACGCACCGCCGCTGGTGGCCAGGGTCTTGACAAATCGGGGGGGGGGTATTCTATTCAGGGAAAAAAGGAGGTATACCATGAATCGTACGATGGTGTTCGGAATGTTGGCAATAGTGTTCCTTGCACCGCCCGTACCGGCATCGCAGCACCGCGAGAGCCAGCCGGCCCTCGACGCCGTGCCTGCTGCTTCCCAGTCCCATGAGGTATCACCACCGGGGTGTGGGTGTGCTGCACGGTACGAGGAGAGTGAAGTGCCTGTGGTGTACCACCGCAGCAACGGCGCCGTGGCCCCGGAACCGAACATCATCCGGCGCCTGATCGACAATGCAGAATGCCACAATTATCTGGGCGTCGGCTGGGCCTGCTACAGCACACCGGAAAGCATCTGCTATCTCGAGATCGTCGGCGGAGAGATGCAATGTGCGTGAGCAGACTGCTGCCGGCGGCTCTTCTCCTCGCCACGATCTGCTCCGCTGCGGAGCCCGGCCTCGTGGCGCGGGGCATCGTGTCCGTGCCACGCGCGAGTTCCATGTCGCCCACCTCGGGGATCGGCGAGGAGTGGAAGATCCACCACATGGTCCCGGCGGGGCGGAACCGGTACCTCGCACTGGCGAGCCATGAACGGTACCGGATGGACCGGTGGGCCGATGCCAGGAAGCTCGCCCGGGAACGTGACGAGAACGACGGCCTGGTGACCTCGGTGGTCCCGGAGGTGCTGGAGGACGGCCTCACCCTCCTGATCCTTCGCGGGGACGGCAAGGTGCTCGACGAGGCCGAGACCACACCCGACGCACCTGATCGTGTCTCGCCGTTTCCCGGGTCGCACGCCGTCCCACTGGTGATGGACGCCACCGACGCCTGCCCCTACGCGATCCTCCATCCCGCCACGCGCAGGCTCCTCTGCTACGACCTGGATCTCCACTACCTGGGCCGTCACGAGATCCCCCTCGACGAGATCCGCTACCCGCGCGTCACCTTCGACGGCGAGCGGTACACCCTGTGGCTGTTCGGAAAAAAGTACGCGACGTCGCCCGAGGTGAAGAGCTTCGCGGACGCCGCGGCGCTTCCTCCCGAGCCGGCGGTGGCCTACGGTGTCCGGTTCGTCCCGGACCGGGATCGGGTGGAGCCCCTGCCCCTGGACGGCGCCGCCCTGCTCGACGAGCTGCAACGGATCGCGCGGGGGCCCTCGGGCGAACGCCTCCAGCTCCACCCGGCGAGCGTGGCCATCGCTCCGTTCCGGGACCTCGACGACGACGAGCCGTTCTGGGTGCTCGTGAAGGCGATGAGCTCCGGGGAATACGAGAGCCGCCGTGTGGCCTCGGGCACCCGGGTGTTCTTTCGCGCCAGACTCGGGTCCCAGGGCCTGGGCACACTCGAGCAGCTCCCGTTCTGGATCGTCCAGGAGGAGCGCGGCGATGTGATGATCGACGAGGAGGCCGGCGTGCTCCGCTTCCCGAGGTACCTGGTGGAGGACGACCTGCAGGCCTTCTCCTTCGGCAGGAACGATCTGGCCCTCCACCTCCTCCTCGGATTCAACGTCCCCCGCGATGACGGCAGCTTCGACCAGCGGGGACGATGGCTCCAGGAGCTCTTCCTCATCTTCTCCGGCACCCGGACACCGCCGCACATCATCGACCTCGACGACGACCGGCTGGCCGTCACCCTGCGCCGTGAGCTGTCGACCGATCGTCTCACGGTCCATCCCGTCCTGCTGTCGGACCGGATCGGGACGTCCGAGTTCGCCTTCCGCGCCATCTGCAGCGAGAGGCGGGGGAAGGGCCGGCGTCCCTGCATGGCGATCCTGGGGCTGGAGTTCTAGGCCGCCCGTGGCGGGACCGTCGTTGCCGTCCGCACTCGCGGGCCGGGGCTGCCCTATCCGGGCCCACCACCACAGGGCAGGCCGACGCCGTCCAGGTCCACGTCCCGGACCTCGAAGGTGAGCGGGCAGTGGTCCGACACGTCCCAGAACGTGCCGTCCTCCTCCCCCGGCCGGGAGACGAAGGGTGAACACCCGTACCGGGCACAGTGGAGCCAGGCCGTCAGCGGCACGGAGCCGTCCAGCTCCTCCATCCCGCCCAGATACACCTGGTCCAGCTCCGAGGGCTGTTGCACGCCGTCGCGATCCCCGGGCCCCTCCCAGTATTCGCTGCACCCGGAGGCGTTGGACAGCCGCCGCAGGCCGGCCTCCCCGAGGATCCGGTCGGCCCCGGCCAGCTCCGTCGCCAGGCGCGCCTTCCAGTCCCCGAGACCTTCGCCCGAGGGGCCCGTGGTGTTGAAGTCCCCCTGGACGATCACGTCGCAGTCGTCCACCTCCTCCACCCAGCCCCGGACCCACGAGGCCAGGGCACGGTATTGCCGCAACCGGGTCCCGTACCCCTTCCGGCCCGCCCGGAGGTGCACCTGGACCACCGTGAAGTCCGCGCCCCCGTCGTCGACGCTCCGGAGGTAGACCGCCAGGGCGGGCCTGAGGTCCGGATCCCCCAGCGCCACCTCCCCCACCTCCTGCACCTCTCCGACCCGCCGGAGGACCTTGCCGTCCCAGGCGATCCCCACGTGCTGGCCCCACCGGCCCCCGCTCCGGGTGAAGGCCGTGCGCCAGGCGTGAAGCTCCCCCCCGGCCCTGGCGAGGATCTCCCCGAACCGGACCGGGTCCCGGATCTCCTCGAGCCCGATCACATGGGCGTCGAGCCCGGCCAGCACCGCCTCGAGATCCCGCTCGTTGGTTCTCCGGGAGTAGCCCAGGTCCGGGTACTGGGGCCGCTCGTCCCGGGGGAAGTTGCGAACGTTCCAGGCCACGATCCGGAGGTTCCCCGGTGTGGGCGGGGACGGTGGCAGGTCGGCCACCGTCACCCCGGGCCCGGCGAACGCCACCGCCGGGGAGCGCGTGGTGTGGTACCGGTACCAGGCAACCAGGACGGCAGCGGCCAGGAGGAACAGGAGGACGGAGCGTGTGGAACCTCTCATGGCCCCAGTGTGCCGGAGTCGCCCACCGGCCGCAACGTCCGGGCGGCGCCCTGGATCAGCGCGGGTCGTGGACCCGGTCCTCCAGGCGCATGTAGCCCAGAACGGCATGGGAGGCGGCCCAGCGGAGGGGCTCAGGGGGCCACGGGATCGTCCGTCGGTTCACGAAGAAGACCTCCGTGAGGTCCGTGCTCCGCTCCAGGACCAGGTCGGTCACCGTCCTGCCGTTGAGGTGGGTCATGGAGACACCGTGACCCACGCAGCCCAGGCTGTACACCACCCGGGGATCACCGAGGTAGCCCATGGCGGGGGCCATGTCCACCGGAATGGAGACCGGACCACCCCAGCGGTGGGTGAACCGGACGTCCCTGAGAACGGGGAAGGTCTCCCGCACGTCCCGCTCAAGCCCGTTGAAGACCTCCTCGTTGAGGTCCCGGTCCATGTCCCGGCCGAAGGCCACCGAGATGTCCCGCCCGCCCATGAGCAGCCGGTTGTCCGCCGTCAGGCGGTAGTAGTGGACCAGGTTGCGAGCGTCCTCGATCCCCTGGCGGTTCCGCCAGCCGATCTCCTCGAAGTGACGGTCCCCCAGAGGCTCGGTGAGCACGATGTGGGTGAAGGCCGGCACCTGCTTGCGCCGGAGCATGGGGATGAGGTGGGACCAGGCGTTGGTGGCCAGCACCAGCTTGCCCGCCCTCACCGTGCCGCCCGGCGTGCCCAGCTCCAACCGGTCACCCCGCCTCCGGATCTGCCGGACCGGCGTGCCCTCGAAGACCTCCACGCCCTGACCCTCGACGACCTCCTTCCACGACCAGGCCAGCTTCGCCGGGTTCAGGATCCCGCAGCGCGGCTCCCACCACGCGCCCAGGTACAGGGGGCTCCGCACCTCCTCGCCGAGCCGGTCCGCCTCCATCCATTCGATCCCCTCGAGGCCCAGGGAGTGGGCCAGCTCGATCTCGTGGAGGATCCGCTTGCGGTACTTCTCCGAGGTGGCCACCCGGAGGAAGCCCGGGTGTTCGTAGTCGCAGTCCAGCCCCAGCGTGGCGATGCGCTCCGCCAGGAGGTCCACCGCCCGCTCCATGTAGAGGTGAGCCTCACGGGCCCGGGCCTTCCCGAACCGCGCGGCGGTGATGGAGAGCGTGAGCCCGAAGAGGGTCATGGAGAACCCCCCGTTGCGTCCGCTGGCCCCGTAACCGATCACCTCGGCCTCGAGCAGGGCCACGCGGAGCGAGGGCTCCTCCTGCTTGAGAAAATGGGCCGTCGCGAGCCCCGTGAAGCCGCCCCCCACGATGGCCACGTCCACCTCCAGGTCGCCCGACAGGGACGGCCCCGGCGTGTAGGGCCGGGTCCCGAGCCAGAAGCTCTTCCCACGAAAATCCTCGGCATGCATGGGTCACCTCCCGTCCATTCCAACTCACACCGGTGAAGAAATTTTTCGCCTTTCCATGGTCCTGCAGGCCCACCCGAATGTCAAGAAAGAACCCTGGGATACCCAGTTATTCGCCGGTTCATTCAACTGTTTGACACAGATGTTCCGGAGACGCAGGATCCGACACGGCTGTGGATATTGCAACCCCTCGAGGTTTCATGGATCAGGAAGGAAGTCATCTGGAACCGGATGTGCGCCCGGTTCTCCGTCGGAACAATGGAGGCGTACCGCTGAAGCGTCTTTCGAGAAGCCCATGTACAACGAATGCAACACGTCCAGCTGGAGCGAGACCCATCCTCGTCTTCACCTCGTCACCGGACTGGTGGGGGAACTGTGCCACCGCCCACCAGTCGCGACCCTCCACGACGCCGATCCGGCCGGGGGTGAGCAGTCGGATCCGGGGGTCCTCCCGGGCCCACCGCTCCAGGAGGGCGCGGGAGCCGTCCGTCGAGCCGTCGTCCACGGCCACCACCTCGAAGGTGCGGAGGCTCTGGCGCTCGAGGCTTCGCCGGCAGGCTTCGAGATGCGGCAGGGCGTCGTGGACCGGCAGGAGGACGCTGACGGCAGCGTGGCCCGTCATGGCGCCCGGGCTCCCTCCGGCTCCACCGCGGTCAGGCGGATGGTGGTGGCACCACCACCGTCTCCACGCCCCCGGCCACGGCCTCCTCCGCGAGTTCGGTGGCGTGCCCCGGTGCCTCGGTGAAGATCACCGGTGCGTCCATGCCGCCCTCCCGCAGGCGGGGTTCCAGGCGGGGCCACTCACGGCCCAGCCGGCCACCGGCCGCCGCGGGGTTGACGAGGATCCGCACCTAGACCTCGAGGCGCTTGACGAAGGGCTCGTAGGTCATGAAATCCGCGTGGTGGACGATCCACGCCTCGGTGGTGCGGGCCACCATGTTGCCCTCGCCCGCGTGGGTGGCCACGATGTGGCAGACGGCGTCGGGCAGGCCGCACTCCATGGCCAGCGCCACGCCGGTGAAGGGGTGGCGGAGGTACTTGCCGCGGGCGCTCTGGCGGGTCCCGCCGTCCTCGTCCGACTCGTACTCCAGCAGCTTGCCCACGTCCGCCAGGATCGCCCCGGCGATGAGCACGTCCATGTCCACCGGCAGGTCGTCCCCGAAGAACTCCCGGATCTTGAGTCCCGACTCGCGGGCCACGTGGACCACCAGCCGCTTGTGGGCCAGGAAGCTCACGGGACATCCCGGGACCTTCAGGGTGAACGGGATCCGCTCCAGGTCCGCGGGCTCGAGGGGTGACAGCTCGAAGGCCCGCTCCCAGCAGCGGGTCACCTGCTCCCGGAGCTCCGGGTCCCCGATCCATTCGATCTCCGGCCAGATGCCCAGCACCTCGTCTCGCACCATGGATACCTCCCTCACAGTCTTCCGCTGGCCCTCACGGACGCTCCGGTGTCGGAGAACACCAGGGTGGTGCCGCACGGCCGCCGGAGGGCTCCCCCCGATCGGTCGATGAGGTCCAGGAGCCACCGCTGCTCCTGCTCCCGGCGTTTCGCCAGCTCCCTGCCGGCACGCGGCGAGGCCACGCAGAACAGGACCCGGCCGCCGCCGGGTGTGGCGAACCAGCCGGCCAGCACCGCCACACCGCCGTCGGTCTCCCGCAGGGTTCCGGTCTTGCACGTCACCGCCTTCGAGAGCGGCTCCGCGGCGAGCTCCGGGAACATCCGCGGCACCGGCCCGGGGTCGCAGCCGGGCACCGGCAGCACGTCCCGGGGGGCGAGACCCAGCCCTTCCAGGAAGGCGCCGAAGCGGCGCAGCATCCGGACCACCAGGCGGGGCGTCATGGTGTTGGAGCCCTCGCCGCAGGCCGTGGCCACGGTGATCCGGCCCTCCGTGTCCTCGAGCCGGTCCCGCAGGAACGCCTGGAGGGCCGCGGGACCCCCGAGGCCGTCGGCAATCCGCTCGATGTCGTTGTTGGAGTAGACGTTGAAGCGCTTGAGGATGACCTCGAGGGGGTTGGAGCGGTGCTCCACGAGGGTCCGGACACCCGGCACCCTGCCCACCCTCACGCTGTCCCCGATCCGGAGCAGGGGCGGCTTCGAGGGGTCCCAGCCCCGGCGGGCGCAGAACTTCCGCCAGGTCTGGCGGTGCTCCGTGGTCCAGCGGCTGGAGTCCAGGGCCCGGAGCAGCCGTTCGCCCGCCTCCCGCGCCCTCCGGTCCCCCTCCTTCTGCCGGCGCTCGGGCCCGCCCTCCCAGCCCATGAGGAACGGCCCCTCCACCACCAGCCCCTCCCGGACCTCCCGCAACCCCAGCCGCTCCAGCTCGCGGGCCACCATGAAGGCGTTCTCCAGCTGGAAGTCGGGATCACCGCCGCCCCGGACCACGAGCCGTCCGCGCAGGACACCGGACTCCGGGCTCCATCGTCCCGTGATGCCGAAGGCCGTGGTGTAGCGGTGGTCGGGACCCAGCCGCTCCAGCGCCCACCAGGTGGTGCCCACCTTCATCACGGAGGCCGGGTTGAACGGCCGGTCGGCCTCCTGCGAGGCCAGGACCCGGCCCCCGGCATCCTCCGCGTGCCAGAGCAGCGTCCCGGCCCGCGGGGCCGGAGGCCCCGCCAGCAGGGCGAGCGCGGCGAGGAGGGCGGTCAGTCGTGCCATGGGATGAGGATGATACCGCGGAGCCGGAGCCCCCGGCGAGCGCCACCGGTCACTGCCACCACCGGGGGCCCAGGAGGCGCTCCGCGAGCGCGGAGCGGAGCATGCCCCCGGGATCCAGGCGGGCCTTGAGCGCGGCGAACCGGCCGAGCCGTTCCTCCCCGACACTGGCCCGGTAGAGCTCCCCCGGGAGGGCGGCGTCCTTGGCCGGGTAGAAGCGCCCCCCGGCCTCCACCACGGGTTCGGCCAGCTCCCGCACGAGCCGCCAGAGACGTTCCCTGTTCGAGGCCGTCACGGGAAGGTCCAGGGCCAGGGAGTAGCCGTCCACCCCGTGCCCCATGAGGAACGGGTCCGGACGGTGCCGCTTGAGCACGGCCAGGAAGGAGGGGAGCCCGGCCTTGCGGCACGCCTCCAGCTGGCGGGCGAACACCCGCTCGGCCGCGCCGGCGGGCACGAAGGACTGGTGCTGGATGAGCCCGCCGGGCAGGTAGACCCGTTCCCAGCCGGGCACGTAGTCCAGCAGGAAGGAGAACTCGGCCAGGGTCTGGAGGTAGCGGGCGCCGTCGCCCACCGTGCTGCCCAGGCGGTACTTGACGGCGTTGATGGTCCGCATGCCGGGCCGGTTGGTCCAGGGCTTGAGCAGCCGCCAGAGGACCGACTTGGGGAGGATGCCGAACAGGGTGTCGGGGAGGTCCTGGACCCGGGTCCGGAGGGTCCGGGCGGGCGCGGGGTCCTCTTCGGGCTCCAGGTGGCGTGCGAAGTGGAGCAGGCCCCGGCCCAGACGGCGCCCGCCGGGGAAGGCGTCGATCCACCCCACCACGTACTCCCACCGGTCCTTCGCCTCGTCGGCCAGGCGCAGCATCTCGCCGAGGTCCCGCCCCGACACGGCCTCCACCTCCAGGAGGCCGGAGTGCACCCGCTTGAGCCGGAGCCGGGCCCGGACGATCACGCCCAGCTGGCCGAAGCCCCCGACGACGGCGTGGAACAGCTCCGGGTCGGCCTCCGGCGTGACGGGGACCACCTCGCCCGAGGCCAGCATCAGGTCGAGGCCGGTGCAATGCTCCCCCAGCGTGCCGCGCGCCCAGTTGTTCTTGCCGTGCACGTTCATGGCCAGGCCGCCGCCCAGGGTGGGCCGCATGGTCCCCGTGACCACCGGCGGCCACCAGCCGTCCCCCAGGGCGAAGCGCCAGAGGCGCTCCACGGTCACTCCCGGCTCCACGTCCACCTCGCCGGTTCGGGGATCCCATGCCAGGATCCGGTCCATGCGGGAGAGGTCGAGGACCACGGCCTCCGGGAGGAAGGCGGCGTCACCGTAGCTGCGCCCCGCACCCCGGAGCACCAGCGGGACCCCTCGCTCCGAGGTGAGCCCCAGGACACCGCGCACGTCCTCCACCGTGGAGGGGCGGTGGACGTAGCCCGCCGCGCCCACGGCCTGTCCCCAGCCGGGGACCCACTCCAGGCGGTCGGGGGGCAGGAGGGCGGGCACGGTCAGACCCTGAGGTGCCGGAAGACGACGGAGGGAATGCTCCGGATGATCCAGCTCACCACCCGCCAGCGGGCCGGGATGTAGGCGGTGACCACACCCCTCCGGATCTTGCGCTCCATGATCTCCGCGGCGCGCTCGGCGGAGACCATCATGGGCAGCTTGCCCATGCCCGCCGTCAGCTCGGTGGCCACGAAGCCCGGCTTGAGGGTGACCACCTTCACGCCGTACCGCCCCACGCGATTCCGGAGGGCCTCCAGGTAGGTGTGGAGGGCGGCCTTGGAGGTGTTGTACGCGGGGGCCCCGGAGCGGCCGCGGTCCCCGGCGATGGAGCCGATGCCCGCGATGGTGCCCCGCTTCAGGCGCCCGAAGCGCTCGGCGGCGGGGTTGAGCCATGCCATGGCGCCCAGGAGGTTCACCTCGATGATCCGCTCGTCCTTGGCCGTGTCGAACTCGTCGAAGGCCACCTTCAGGCCGATGCCGGCCGCGTAGACCACCAGGTCCAGGCCCCCGAGAGCCCGGGCGATCTCCTGGAACAGCTCCGGGACCTCCCCGCGGTTCCGCACGTCGTGGGGGAACACCAGGGCCCGCCCCTCGCCGTTCTCGGCGTCGATGGACGCCGCCAGCTCCTCCAGGAGGTCCCTCCTCCGGGCCACCAGGGCGACCCTGGAACCACCGGCGGCGTACCTCCGGGCCAGGGCGGCCCCCATGCCAGAGGAGGCCCCGACGATCAACACATGCTGGAACCTGCCCATCACGCCTCCATCTTACTCCGGTGCACCGGGCGCCCGCCGTTCCTCCCGGCCGGCACCTCCAGCCAGCCGGTACCGGAACAGGCGCTCCGCGTCACGGACCCGTTCCTCGTAGTCGTCGGAGAAGACCACGTCCCGCAGACCGTCGGTCACGGGCAGGACCATGGCCCCCCCCTCCCACCCCACGGGTTCCCCGGTGTGCTCGTCCACCACCCGGCCCTCCTCCACGAGGCGGGTGGCGTCGGCGAGGGGGATCCCGTCGAGGGCCCTCCGCAGGGCACGGAAACGGGCCTCGTCCACGGGGTCCAGGAAGCGCACGAGGCTCCGGCTCTGGGCCGCCACGTGGTAGTGGGAGGGCACGAAGTAGATGCCGTCCAGGCCGGCCATCTCGGTGATCATCACGAGCCACCCCAGGACCTCCTTCAGCATCCCCAGCCCCGGGTGCTGCTGCCCCGGAAGGGGGGGGCGCTCCGGGCGGAACCTGGCCCGGGGGTTCTGCAGGAGCAGCCACTCGAGCTTGAGGACCTCCATGCCGGGCACGGCGCTGCGGTTGCGGCTGGCCCGGAGCTCCACCAGCAGCTCCCTGCGGCTCGCATCGGACCAGATCCGCAGGGTGTGGCCCATGGGGTGCGAGAGGTCCAGCTCCACGCGGGGGTTCGGGAACCCCCGCGACCGCAGCATCCGCAGGATGCCGAACTCCTCCAGGGTGAGCTCCAGCCCGTGGCGGGACAGGTAGCCCAGGAACCTGGTGTCCACGGGGATGCCCGGGAGGATTCCGGCCAGGTCCTCGGAGGTCAGCCGCCACCCGCCGTCCCCCGGCTCGGTGCGGAGCGCCGCGGGATCCAGCCGGGCCTTGAGCCTCCGGAAGTGCCTGAGCACGAGCTCCTCGTTGTCGGGGGGTTCCTCCACGCGGTCGGTCAGGAGCCAGTGGAGGAACCGGGCGGGGTAGGTCCACGCCCGCGGGCTGTAGCCCCCGGCGAGGACGATGGCCACGGGGGTCCGCCGGCGTCTCCGGTGCACCAGGTCCAGGACGAAGCGGTCCCGCTCGAACACCCCTCCGGGGGTGATGGACCAGGTGCCGATCCGGTCGTCCGCAGCCACGTCGGCCCCGGCCAGGTAGAGCACGAGGCCGGGATCCACCGACTCCACCACGGGTGGGAGGCTCTCCCGCAGCGTCTGGAGGTACAGCCGGTCATCCACGTCGTTTCCCAGCTCGATGGACGTGGAGGCCACGGCGGCGGTGTCGCCCCAGTGCGTGTTGTGGATGGAGAAGGTGTGGACCGTGGGGTCGTCGGCGAAGATGGCCCGGGTTCCGTTGCCGTCGTGGAGGTCCAGGTCCACCACGAGGACGTTCTCGGCGAAGCCCCGCGCACGCAGCCTGGCCACGGCCACGGCCACGTCGTTGAACACGCAGAAGCCCATCCCCTGGTCCGCGGTGGCGTGGTGGAACCCGCCCCCCAGGTTCACGCCGACCCCCCCCGTGATCAGGGCGAGGCGGGTGGCCTGGATGGTGCCGCCCACCATGCGCCGCATGAGGTCCAGGATGACCTCCACCTCCTCGTCGGCCACCGGCGAGCCCAGGATCCGGGTGAGCGTCACGGCCCGCTGGACCGACTCCAGGTGCCTCTGGGTGTGGACGAGCAGGAGGTTGGCGATGGAGACGCGACGGGGGACCGCGATGTCCTCCTCCCTGACGAGCCCCTCGCTGGTCAGGCAGGTGAGCACGTGGGCGGAGCGCAGGGCGTCCACGGGAACCCCGGTGAGCATGCGCTCGTAGTCCTCGTGGTAGACGAAGCGCACCTTCCGCCTGAGAGCAGGCCGGAGCAGTGAGTGCCAGCACCGCCGGAGAACCCGGGCCACGTGGCACCACGCCCCGCACCTTCGATGGTTCCCCGGGGAGGCGCTGGGGGAAACGGAAGCCATGGAGGGAGTATACCCCGCCCCTGCCGCACCGCGGCACGATGCCGGCGTCCCGCATGGCACCCACCCCCTCTCCCGTGCTCCGCTCATCCGCCCGCCCGCGGCCCTGCCGTGACGCCGACCGTGTCCGTGGCGGTGTCCGTGTCGGTGTCCGTGATCCTGTTCCTGTCCCCCCTCCCGTAGGTCCTGACTCCCTGCCACCTGGCGGGCGGGTGGGCGGGTCTTTCGGTCGACGGTTCACGTTTCACGCTTCACGACGGGGCAGGTGGTGGACTTCACCCCTCACCCCCGGGGCGGAGTACGATTGTGGCGGGACACGGGAGGTGAGCCATGCGCGAGATGAAGCTCTTCCTGGCGGGACGGTGGACGGACGGCGAGGATGTGGTGGAGGTCCGGTCGCCCTTCGACGGCCGCGTGGTGAGCCGGGTGGCCCGGGCGGGCGGGACGCAGCTCGAGCGGGCCGCGGAGGCGGCCCACCGGTACGCTCCGGCCATGGCGGGGCTGCCCCCCGCCGAGCGTGCGGCGATCCTGGAGCGGGCGGCGGCGCTCATCGGAGAGCGCCGCGAGGAGCTGGCCCTGGCGGTGAGCGAGGAGGCGGGCAAGCCCATCGCGCTGGCCCGGGTGGAGGCCGACAGGTGCCGGGACACCTTCACGGAGTCGCTCCACGTGGCGCGGCACCCGGAGGTGGTCGCCCGGGACCTCGGCGGCTACCCGTCCGGGGCGGGGCGGCTCGCGCTGATCCGCAGGGTCCCCGTGGGACCGGTGCTGGCCATCACGCCCTTCAACTTTCCCCTCAACCTGGTGGCCCACAAGCTGGCGCCGGCGGTGGCCGCCGGCTGTCCGGTGGTGCTCAAGCCCGCCACGCAGACACCCTCGCCGGCGCTGATGCTGGCGGCCATCCTGGAGGAGGCCGGACTGCCCGCCGGAGCCCTGTCGGTGCTCCCCTCCCGGGCAGCGGACGCCCAGAAGCTGGCCGTGGACGACCGATTCGGCCTGCTGACCTTCACGGGTTCCATGGACGTGGGCTGGAAGCTCAAGGAGCTGGCCTGGCGGCGGCGCGCGGCCCTGGAGATGGGGGGCAACGCCGCCGTGGTGGTCGAGCCGGACGTGGACGACCTGGAGGCTGTGGCACGCCGGATCGCCGGGGCGGCGTACGGCTATGCGGGCCAGTCGTGCATCAGCGTGCAACGGATCCTGGTCCAGGAGGACATCTACCTCCAGATGCGGGAGGCCCTGGTGGCCGCCACCGGGGCCGTGGCCTGGGGCGACCCCGCCGACGAGGCCACCGTGTGCGGCCCCCTCATCGACGAGCCCAACGTGGTGCGGGTGGACGGGTGGATCCGCATGGGGGTCGAGGCCGGGGGCCGCCTCCTGGCGGGGGGGCGGCGGGAGGGGAGCGTGATCGTCCCCACCCTGCTCGAGGAGGTGCCGGGTGACCAGCCCGTGGTGGCCGACGAGGTCTTCGGTCCCGTGGCCGTGCTCTTCGCCTACGAGGACTTCGGCCAGGCGCTCTGCATGGTCAACGACTCCCGGTACGGCCTCCAGGCGGGCATCTTCACACGGGACGTCTCGAAGGTGCAGCGGGCGTGGGAGGAGATCGAGGCCGGCGGCATCGTCCACGGCGACGTGCCCACCTGGCGCACGGACCCCATGCCCTACGGCGGCGTCAAGGCCTCGGGCGTGGGCCGCGAGGGGCCGCTCTGGGCCTACCGGGAGATGACCGAGGAGCGCCTCCTGGTGCTCAGATCCGATTCCTGATCGGGATTGTCCAGGAGGGTTCGTGACAGGCGGCGCGATCCGCCGTTGCTGGTGGTGCCTTCCCGGTCCGGCCGGGCCGGGCCTCCGGGTCCGGCCGGAGAGGTGCCCATGCTCCTTGCGCCGCGACACCGGTCTGGGATAATGCTTCCATGGCGAATCCGGACCACCTGCGGCATCTGGATGCGGGCGACTGGAACGAGTGGCGGGCCGCCCACCCCACGCTGGCGCCCGACCTGGTGGACGCGGATCTCTCGGGGAGGGATCTGTCGGGCCTGAACCTCCAGAAGGCCCACATGCGGAGCGCGGACCTCGGCGGGGCGCGGCTGGACAGGGCCGACCTGACCCACGCCAACGTCCAGGGCGCGATCTTCCGGAACGCCACCGCCAGGGACGCGCGGTTCGACAAGGTGCACCTGGACTTCCTCGACCTCACCGGCGTGGACCTGACCGGGGCCTCCTTCGACGGCGCGAGCTTCCGTGGCGCCAACCTGACGGGCGCGGTCCTGGTGGGGGCCCGGCTGGACCACGCACAGCTGGAGAGCGCGCTGTTCGACGATGCGGACCTGTCCCGGGCGAGCCTGGTGGGGGCCACCTTCCGTGGCGCCAGGTTCACGGGGACGGTTCTCCGCCAGATCAACGCCGAGGGGGCCATGCTGGAGGGCGTCGAGCTCCAGGGGCTCGACCTCCGGGGGGCCGTCTTCCGGAAGGCCACCGCCGACAATGCGCAGCTCTCGAAGGCGGACCTCACCGGGGCGGACTTCACCGACGCCTCGCTCCGGGGCACCAACTTCCACTCGGCGACCCTCATCGAGGCCCGGTTCCACAACGCCCAGGCAGAGGGAGCGAGCCTCGACCACGCGGACCTGGAGAAGGCCCAGCTGGTGAACACGAACCTGGCGAGGGCCGACCTCCGGGGAGCCAGCCTCCTCCACGCTGTGCTGGACGGCTGCGTGCTGGCCGAGGCCCGGCTCTCGGAGCTGGACTTCCGCTCACCGCAGATGGGCCGCCTCTCCTTCGCCTCGGCCGACCTCCACAGGTCGGTGTTCACCCGCTGCGAGCTCCGGAACGCCGACTTCCGCAAGGCCAACCTGGAGGAGACCGATTTCCGTCACGCCAACCTGGAGGGGGCCAACCTCCAGGAGGCCCGCATGGCCGACGCCACGTTCCGTCACGCCAACCTGAAGCAGGCGAGGCTGGTGGACGTGGAGGCCCAGGGCGCCGACCTCTCCGGGACCAACATGATCCTCGTGAAGGCCGAGCGCGCAATGATGGTGGGGACCGACCTCCGGTTCACCGACGCCGTGGGCATCGACCTGGCCCACGCCGACCTGCGGTGGGCGGACCTCCGGAACGCCGACTTCACCAAGGGCAACCTGGACCACGCCCGCCTCTGGGGCGCCCGCATCCGGAACACGAAGCTCCCCGCCAACATGGCGCACTGGGGCCTCATCCTCAGGGTGAGCCAGGTGTTCCACAACTGGCAGCGCAAGGCCGAGCAGATGAAGAAGGCCCGCGAGCAGAAGCGCATCCGCGAGGTGGCCGAGCTGGTCCGCAAGCGCGAGGCTTCCCAGCGCCGTCGTCCCCGCTGAGGTCAACCCTGCCCTTCGTGCGGACGTCTCCCCCGGGGCTTCTGCCTCACCGTCCCCGCTTCCCGATGTCCTCCATCACAACCCCACCGCGAGCAGGACGTACCCCACCGCCAGGCCGATCACGAGGTTGGCCGCCTTGGCCACCAGGGCGTCGCGGAAGGAGATGCCGAGGAGGGGCAGGAGCCCGTGGCCGTCCTGGACGATGGAATTGGCCACGAGCACCGAGAGGGGGACATGTCCAGAGACGAAGAGGGTGAGGACCACGAGGTGCGGGCCCGAGATGGGAATCAGGCCCAGGAGCGCCACGCCGAGGAGCACCCATGTGCCGTGGCCCTCGAGCAGTGGAGCGATGTTCCAGTGGGCCAGGAGAAGCTGGACCCCCACCAGGGCGGCGGCCGTCCAGGCGAAGATCCTTGGAATGTGGTGGAGGGCCAGGTGGTGCCAGAGGTGCTTCTCCAGCCAGTGCCCCGGAGCGAGGAAGGTGAGGGCGATGCCGAGGAGGGCCACGGCGGCGAAGATCCAGCCCTCGACGAGTCCCGCGCCGGCGTGCTCCGACCCGCCGGCGGCCGCGTGGATGTCATGGTGGTGTGTGGTGAAGCCGATCGCCAGCAGGAGCAGCAGGGCAAACAGGACGGAGGCCACCACCAGGCGTGGAAGGAGGGGGTGGACGTGGGGCCGGAGGGGGAGCCACCGGTGAAGCGAGGGGGCCGACGGCATGTCCTCGTCGTGGAGATCCACCAGGGCGCAGGGCGCGCTCCGGGAGAGGCCGAGCCACTTCAGGACCGTATCGGTGACCCAGCCCCCGGCGATCCCCACCATGAAGAGCCCGGCGATCAGGAGCAGTGCCGTGCTCGGGATCATGGCCAGCATGAGGAACGCCTCGTCGCCCGCCGTGGCCAGGAGGGCCGCGGTGACGGCACCCAGGGAGATGGCCCCCCGGGAGTAGATGGAGTCCACCAGGTACACCCCGGCACATCCCGGCGTGGCCCCGAGGAACGAGGCCAGCAGGTACTGACGGTGGGGCCGCCCGGCAAGGATGTCACCAAGCCGCCCGTGCGTGACCACCGAGACGAGCTCCACCACGGCCATCATCACGAAGACCAGGCTCGTGATCTGGGCGGCGTGCAGGAGCTCCTGGAGAACGGTGGCCATGGCGCAACTCCGAGAATAGCAAAGTGAGAGTGGACGTGCCGGTGGAATTGCGCAGTTGTGGAAGATTCGCCACCCCTGCTGGCGGCCTCTCGTCAGAGAGGACGACCGTGCCGGAGTGTGCTAGGGTACCGCTCCAGTAGGGAAGGGGGGGCCACACGATGTCTCCGAGACGACGCGTTGTTTTCCTCGCTGTACTGGGCCTGCTCATCGTGGGGCTGCCCGCCACGGCCGCGGCCGGCGAGGGGGCCGGCGTGGACCTGGGAACCGTCCTGCCGCTCTGGTCGGTGATCCCCTTCGTGGGGATCCTGCTGTCCATCGCCATCTTCCCGCTGGTGGCCGAGGAGTTCTGGCACCATCATTTCCCGAAGGTCTCGGCATTCTGGGCGCTGCTCTTCGCCGTGCCCTTCGTGGTGACCTACCACGCCGAGGCCATGCACGAGATCCTGCACATCTACATCATCGACTACATCCCCTTCATCATCCTGCTGTGGGCGCTCTTCACGGTGGCCGGGGGCATCCTGATCCGGGGGTCGTTCAACGGCACCCCGGCCCTCAACACGATCTTCCTGATCGTCGGGACGCTCATCGCCTCGTGGGTCGGGACCACCGGCGCCGCCATGCTCCTGGTCCGCCCCGTGATCCGGGCCAACGCCCGGCGCAGGCACAAGGTGCACACCCTCGTGTTCTTCATCTTCCTGGTGGCCAACATCGGGGGCTCGCTCACCCCCCTGGGCGACCCGCCGCTGTTCCTCGGGTTCCTCCACGGGGTCCCCTTCTTCTGGACCTTCGAGATCCTCCCCGAGACGCTCACCGTGGCGGGCATCCTCCTGGTGCTCTACTTCCTGCTCGACAGCTGGTTCTGGCGGAAGGAGACCCAGGCCGCCCAGCAGCCCGACAGCGGGCCGCAGGAGAAGCTCAGGATCGAGGGCCTCCACAACGTGATCTTCCTCGGTGGCATCCTCGGAGGTGTCCTGCTCTCGGGGATGTGGCATGCGGGCGAGGTGAACATCCTCGGCGTCCACCAGCACATCCAGAACCTGGTGCGGGACGGCCTGCTGATCCTCATGGGGCTGCTGTCGCTGGTGACCACGAGCAGGAAGATCCGGGAGGACAACGCCTTCACCTGGTTCCCGATCCAGGAGGTGGCCTACCTCTTCGCCGGGATCTTCATGACCATCGTGCCGGCCCTCGCCATCCTGAAGGCCGGCGAGGACGGAGCCATGGCGGGGCTCATCGCCGCGGTGAAGGAACCCGCCCACTACTTCTGGGTGACGGGGACGCTCTCCTCGTTCCTCGACAACGCCCCCACCTACCTGACGTTCCTGAACACCGCGCTGGGACGGTTCTTCCCCGGGATGCCCGAGCGCGAGGCGGTCCACGCGCTCATCGAGCACCAGGAGATCTTCCTCAAGGCCATCTCGACGGGTGCCGTCTACATGGGGGCCAACACCTACATCGGGAACGCGCCCAACTTCATGGTCAAGTCCATCGCCGAGGAGAACGGTGTGGAGATGCCGAGCTTCTTCGGGTACATCCTGAAGTACTCGCTGCCCATCCTGATCCCGGTGTTCATCCTGGTGACGGTGATCTTCTTCTGAGGGAGGCGCGACATGGCACGGGAAACCTGGGTTGAGATGGAGCTGAACGGTCCGGCCGATCAGGCGCTGGGCTTCGTCGAGGGGTACCGCGCGGCGCGTCCGGGTGCCGGGCCCATCTGGGTGGCGGGCCTCGAGAACGTGGACCTGGACGGCTTCCTGAACGCCCTGCGGTCGAGGCTCAAGATGGAGCGGCACATCATCCTCGGGCGGGAGATGGCCGAGGTGTTCCGCGAAGCCATCTCGCGCTCCCGGCTGCTGGACCTGGAGGTGGGCGAGGTGAAGGCCATCGACCATGCCGAGCTTCCCTTCCGGTTCGAGTGCTACTCGAGGCAGGAGGGCGAGGCCATCCGGCGGCTGGTGGAGGAGGACCTTCCGGAGGACGTCCGGCTCGAGGGGTACGAGGTCAAGGAGATCGTCCGGGAGGACGCCAGGGGCGTGGAGCTCTACGGACCGGTCCACGACTACATCCTGCGGGGCACCGGGCGCTACGTGGGGTCCGTGCCGGGCATCATCACCATGTCCCGGCGCCTCAAGGACCAGAGCTTCGTCCACCCCGGGAAGGTGGAGCTCACCTACACCACGTGAGACCGGTCGCGCTCCTCACCGACTTCGGGCTCGAGGACCACTACGCGGGGGTCCTCCACGCGGTCCTCGTCCGGGAGGCCCCCGGTGCGGACCGCCTCGACATCTCCCACGGTGTGCCTCCCGGCGACCTGTGGACCGCGTGCTTCCTGCTCCGGGCCGCCTGGCCCCACCTCCCCGCGGACGCCGTGGCGCTCGTGGTGGTGGATCCGGGGGTGGGGACCGATCGCCGGGCCGTGGCCGTCCGTGTGGGAGACCGGTTCCTGGTGGGCCCCGACAACGGCCTGGCCGCGGCAGTGGGGGAGGCCACGGACGCGGTTGAGCTGGATCCCGGAATCATGGGGATCCCCGAGCCCTCGGCCACGTTCCACGGCCGGGACCTGTTCGCGCCGGCCGCCGCCAGGCTCGCCCGCGGGGACAGCCCGGCAGGTCTCGGGGGACCGCTGGACCCCGGCACCCTCGTGTCCTGCCCCATCCCCGCCCCGGAGAGGGCCGGAGACACCGTACGGGGCGTGGTCCAGCACGTGGACCGCTTCGGCAACCTGGTGACGAACCTGCCCGTGGGGACCGTGCCTCCGGAGGCCGAGCTGCGCGTGGGCTGGCGCCGCATCACGCGGGTGGTGAGGACCTACGGTGACGCGCCGGAGGGCGAGGTGGTGCTCCTGGAGGGGTCCTCGGGGTACCTGGAGATCTCGGTGGTGGGCGGGTCGGCGGCCCATGCCCTCGGCCTGGCTCCCGGCGATCCGGTGGATGCGGTGGTACCGCCGGCCGTGCACCCCCCCCGTGACTCCTAGGCCGGATTGTCCACGAGGGCTCGGTGCGAGCGGTGCGAGACAACCTGCCAGGAATGGTGGACCGCACCGCGCGGTCGAAGCGTCATGAATGATCCGGGCCAGGCTTCCCCTTCTCGCGCCGGCCGGACGGCGGTACACTTCCCGGCCATGACGCCACCCAGGGGCCCGGCCCCCACACCCCGCAACCTCTTCTCCTTCTCCAGGCTGAAGGCCTTCGACCAGTGTCCCCTGCGCTACCGCTTCCGCTACCTCAAGGGGCTCAAGGAGGCCTTCCGATCCATCGAGTCCCACGTGGGCAACGCGGTCCACGACGTGCTGGAGTGGCTCTACGAGGAGCGGGCCGGCGGCAGTGAGCCGGCCCTCGACCGGGCGCTGGACCGCCTGGCCGAGGCCTGGGACGCGCGGTGGGAGGACGGCCGGGTGGCCGTGATCCGGGTGGCCGACGACGCGGGTGCCTACCTGCGGCACGGGCGGGAGATGGTGGCCTCCTTCCACGAGAGGGTCTTTTCGAACGACCGGAGCGTCACGGTGGCGCTGGAGGAGCGCCTCAGCGTCCGGCTCTCGGAGCGGGTGGTGTTCACGGGCTTCGCCGACCGGATCGGCCGCACGGAGCAGGGCACGCTCTTCGTGGTGGACTACAAGACCTCCGCCCGGGAGGGCAACGGCGACGACTTCTCCGAGGGACTCCAGGCGCCCCTCTACGCCGCCGCGGTCCTGGAGCGCCACGGGGAGGAGCCGGTGTGCCTGGCGGGCTACCACTATCTGCGCCACGGCTCCACGAGCTGGCGCCGGGTGGACCGGGACGAGGCCGGCCGGGTCCAGGCCCGCTTCCTGGCGAAGGCCGAGCGTGCCCTGGACGCCACGGAGTTCCCGGCGCGGCCCGGCATCCTCTGCGCCTGGTGCGGCTTCAACCACATCTGCGAGCGGGCCCGGGTGCCCGACGAGCTCTCCGGGGGACTCCGCCTCGCCCGGGAGCGCGAGGGCAGCTAGGGGAGCAGGGGGACCGGGGAGGGTGTCGTGGTGGCCACCTCCTTCCTTCGCCTGGAACCGGAGATGTGGCCCGATTCCGCACTCCCCTTTCCTTCGCTCCACCGCCGAGCTCATCACGGATCACGAGGGGCACGTCCGGCTCGTCCTGCCCGACGGGACCCGGCCGGCACTGATGAACCACGGATTACGCGGAAATATCTGGTCAAGAAGAAGATAGTAAGAATCCGGATATACTAAGGCGAAGGAAAGCATCCCGACACAGACGACTGGCAATCTCAAGATTGCCCGGGCGTTCTTGCACCGATGACTGGCCATCGGAGTCCTGGCGGCTTGGTCTGGTGCGTTTCGTTCCCCTCAGTACCTTCAATTTCACGCTTCACCGATGGGCATGACCTTGCAGAGAGTCTTGCAACTGGCTCGCGTTTCACGAACGGGTGGGCACCCCCGCCGGCCACGCCTCCTCCGCCCTCCAGCGCAGCACCAGGTTCCGGGCGGCCTGCACCTCGTCCACCCGGCCCACGGGGGTCTCCCGCGGCGCGGCCTTCAGGACCTCCGGGTCGGTCTCGGCCTCCCGGGCGATCCGGAGCATGGCCTCGCAGAAGGCCTCCACCTCCTCGGGGGCGGGGCTCTCCGTGGGCTCGATCATGAGCGCCCCGTGCACGATGAGCGGGAAGGACATGGTGGGCGGATGGAAGCCGAGGTCCAGGAGCCTCTTGGCGATGTCCACGTTGGACACGCCGTGCTCCTGCTGGAGGCTGTCATCGAAGACCACCTCGTGCATGGTGGGCGCGTCGTACTCCAGGTGGTAGGCCCCCGCCAGGCGCTGCCGCACCAGGTTGGCGTAGAGCACGGCCACCTCGGACATCTCCCGGAGCCCCTCGTCACCCATGCCGCGGATGAAGGTGAGCGCGCGGACCAGGATCAGGAAGTTGGCATAGAAGCCCCGCATGGGCCCGATGGAGCGCCCGTCCTCCCACAGCATCCGGAACCCGTCGCCCTCCCGGACCACGCGCGGGACCGGCAGGTGGGGCACCAGGGCCTCGGAGACGGCCACGGGGCCCGCACCGGGCCCGCCGCCGCCGTGGGGCGTCGAGAAGGTCTTGTGCAGGTTGATGTGGAGGGCGTCGGCGCCCATGGCGCCCGGCAGGGCCCGCCCCGCGAAGGCGTTGAGGTTGGCGCCGTCCATGTAGATGAAGCCGCCACGGGAGTGCACCAGCTCGGCGATCTCCACGATGCGGTGCTCGAAGACGCCCAGGGTGTTGGGCACCGTCAGCATGATGGCGGCCACCCTCTCGTCCATGAGGCGGTCCAGCTCGGCCAGGTCCACCGTGCCGTCGGGCCCCGAGGCGATCTCCACGGAACGGTAGCCGGCGAAGGTGGCCGAGGCCGGGTTGGTGCCGTGGGCGGAGTCGGGGACCAGCACCACCTCCCGGGCGTCGCCCCGCGCCTCCAGGGCCGCCCGGATCATGAGCATGCCCGTGAGCTCGCCGTGGGCGCCCGCCGCGGGCTGCAGCGTCACCGCCGGCATCCCGGTGATCTGTGCCAGGGCCCGCTCCATCTCCCACATGAGGCGCAGCGCCCCCTGGACCTGCCACTCCGGCTGCAGCGGGTGGAGGTCCACGAAGCCGGGCAGCCGGGACGTGACCTCGCAGATCCGCGGGTTGTACTTCATGGTGCAGGAGCCCAGCGGGTAGAGCCCCTCGTCCACCGCGAAGTTCATCTGGCTGAGGCGGTGGAAGTGCTGCACCACCTCCAGCTCGCCCAGGGCCGGCATCTCCGGGAGGGCCTCGCGGAGCTGGTCGGCCGGCAGCGCCTCCTCCGGGGCCACCGGCGCGATGCCGGACTCCGGGAGCAGGTACCCGCCGCGCGGGCCGCGGCCGGGGTTGCGCTCGAAGATCAGGGGCTCGTCGCGGAGCGCGCGCCGCCTCATCGGATCCTCCCCATGGCGTCCAGCAGGGCGTCCACCTGGGCGCCCGTGGTCCTCTCCGTGAAGGCCACCAGGAGCCCGTCGGGCCAGGAACCGCCCCAGAGCCTGGAGGGCACACCGGCCAGCACGCCGTCCCGGGCCAGCTCCCCGGCCAGCTCCGCACCGGGCCGTGGGCCCACCACCAGCAGTTCGTTGAATGCGGCCGTCTCCGGCCAGGCCAGCCGCCATCCCGGCAGCTCCGCCACACGGCTTGCGAAGCTCCGGGCCGCGGCCAGGGAGGCCGCGGCCACCCGCCGCAGGCCCTCTCCACCCAGCAGCTCCAGCCAGACGGTGGCGGCCAGGGCCATGAGCCCGTGGTTGGTGCAGATGTTGGAGGTGGCCTTCGCCCGGCGGATGTGCTGCTCCCTCGTGGAGAGCGTCAGGCAGAAGGCCCGCCGCCCCTCGCTGTCCACCGTCTGCCCCACGACCCGCCCCGGCATCTGCCGGACGTGGGCGGAGCGGCAGGCGAAGAAGCCCAGGTGGGGACCGCCGAAGCCGGGGGCCAGGCCGAAGGACTGGGCCTCGCCGCAGACGATGTCGAAACCGTGGTCACCACCGCCCCGGAGCAGGCCCAGGGAGACGGCCTCGGCCACCACCTGGACGGCCAGTGCTCCCACCCCGTGGGCCGCCTCGGCAACGGCGCCGAGGTCCTCCAGGGTCCCCACGAAGCTCGGGGACTGGACGATGACGGCACAGGCCTCGTCGCCGGCGGCGGCGGCCAGGGCCTCGGGGGAGGTCCGGCCGTCGTCCCCCGGCGCCACCTCCACCACCTCGATGCCCAGGGCCCCCGCGTAGGTGTGGAGCACCCTCCGGTACATGGGGTGCACCGTCTCCGCCACCACCACCCGGTTCCGCTTCCCCCGGAGGACCCTGTGGGCCATCAGGGCGGCCTCCACCAGCGACGTGGCCCCGTCGTAGAGGGAGGCGTTGGCCACCTCCAGGCCGGTGAGCTGGCAGACCATGGTCTGGAACTCGAAGATGGCCTGGAGCGTCCCCTGGGAGATCTCCGGCTGGTAGGGGGTGTAGGAGGTGTAGAACTCCGCCCGCTGGAGCACCGCGTCCACCACCGCCGGCTGGACGTGGTGGTAGGTCCCGGCACCCAGGAAGGAGGGCACGGACGACACCGGCGTGTTGGCCGCGGCCAGGTCCCCGAACTCCCGCAGGAGGGCCGCCTCGTCCCGGGCCCCTCCGAGCCCGAGGGAGTCCACCTTCACGGCGTCCGGGATGGTGGCGAACAGCTCGTCGGCCGAGGACAGCCCGAGCTCCGCCAGGATGCGGTCCCGGTCCTCGGGGCCCGCGCCGATCCAGGGGTGCATCAGTGGCTCTCCGCCGCGATGAAGGCCTCGTAGGCCGCGGCGTCCATGAGCGCCGACTCGTCCACGCCGTCCACCCGGATCTTCACGAGCCAGCCGCCGCCGTAGGGGTCCTGGTTGACCAGGTCGGGCTCGTCGGCGAGGTCCTCGTTGATCCCCACCACCTCGCCCGTCACCGGCGCGTAGAACTCGGAGACCGCCTTGACGGACTCCAGGGTCCCCAGCTCGCTCCCCTGCTCCACCTGCTGCCCCACCTCGGGAAGCTCCACGTAGACCACCTCGCCGAGCTGCTCCTGGGCATAGTGGGTGATGCCCACCATCGCAACGTCGCCCTCGCGCCGAACCCACTCGTGGGACCTGGTGTAGGAGAGATCCTCAGGTACTGCCATCTCGAGCCTCCTTGCTGCCCACGGCCCCGCGAGGGGGCCCCGGGCGTTGCTGTGCCGTCGTTCCACCGGCCCGCTGGCCGGCGACCTCACACCTTCTTCGAGCGCTTCCTCGAGTAGAAGGGCAGCTCCACGATCCGCCCACGGCGCCGCCTGCCGCGAAGATCGATCCAGATGTCGCGGCCGGTCACGGCCGCCTCCACCGGCAGGTACGCCATGCCGATGGCCTTCTCCAGCAGGGGGGAAAGCGTCCCCGAGGTGACGGCCCCGGCGGGCTCGTCCCCCTCCTCGTCCAGGTACACGGCGTACCCGTGCCGGGCGATGCCGCGGTCCACCATCTCGAAGCCCACCAGCCTCCGCTCCACGCCCTCCTCGGCCTGCCGCTCCAGCACGTCCCGGCCGATGAAGTCACCCTTGTCGAGCTTGACGATCCACTCGAGGCCCGCCTCCAGCGGCGTGGTGGTCTCGTCGATGTCGTTGCCGTAGAGGGCCATGCCGGCCTCGAGGCGGAGGGTGTCGCGGGCACCGAGGCCGGCGGGGATCACGCCCTTCGGGCGGCCCTCCGCCAGGATGGAGCGCCACACGGCGGCCGCATCCCCGGGGGCCACGTACACCTCGAAGCCGTCCTCGCCCGTGTACCCGGTCCGGGCGATGATGGCCCGCTTCCCGGCCACCTCGCCCAGGGTGAAGCGGTAGTACCGGATCCCGGCCAGGTCGGTCTCCGTGAGGGGCCGGAGCACCTCCAGGGCCAGGGGCCCCTGGAGCGCCAGCTGCGCCCAGTCGTCCGAGCGGTTCTCCACCTCCACGCCCTCCTCGCCGGTGGCAAGATCCGTGATGTAGGTGAAGTCCTTGTCCACGTTGGCGGCGTTGACCACCAGGAGGAACTCGTCCTCGGCCATCCTGTGGACCAGCATGTCGTCCACGAAGGTGCCCTGGGGGTACATGAGCCCCGTGTACTGGGCACGTCCCACCTTCATCTTCGCGTGGTCGTTGCAGGAGATCAGCTGCATGAAGTCCAGGGCCCGGGGGCCCCTCACGAAGATCTCCCCCATGTGGGAGACGTCGAAGAGGCCGGCCCGGTGGCGGACCGCCAGGTGCTCCTCCCTGATGCCCGTGTACTGGACGGGCATCTCGAAGCCCGCGAAGGGTACGATCCTCCCCCCGGCTGCCACGTGCTCGTCGTAGAGAGGGGTCCGCTTGAGTTGCTTCGTTCCGGCCATGGTCTCAACCTCCCACTCCGCCCGGAAGACTACCACCCCGCCCCTCCAACGCCAACCACCTCCACCGGCCACCGTTCTCCCCGGGGGCCCCGGGCCGCCATGTGGCGTCTTCGGCCCACCGGTTCATGCAGGGGAGAACTGCCATGAACGACCGATCACCACGTGGGTGGAGACGCTACCCGCTCCACGTGACGCTCTCGGTGGTGTTCACGGCCCCGCTGGAGGGGCGAGGGCAAGACGGTCGGGAAGAGGCCTCTCTCCAGCCGTGTCGGGGTCCAGATCCGGGCCCGTGTTCCTGTCCGCCACGTGGCCGGATCGGCTGCAGTGCCGGTGACTCCGGTCGCGGCGTGCCCGCGACCGGTTCAGGCCGTCCGGAACAGGCGGTCCAGCATCTCCCGGACCTGACCGAGCCCGTCGGAGGCCCCGGTCACCTGGGAGAGGAGGTAGGCGTAGGAATCCTCCAGCCTGTCGAGCTGGTTGCCCTGGACCATCTCCAGCAGCGACTCCAGCGCGGACCGCCCCGGGTCCACCAGCTCCGACCGTCCCAGCTCGCGCTCGAGCACCACCCGCACCAGCGAGAGGACCTCCTGCTGCTGCTGGAGCCGCTCCGCCGGAGGCTCGTCCTCCCCGTCCGGGGCAACGTTGGGCTCATCACCGTTGCCACCGGAAACCAGGAAAGGCTCCCCGGACGCCTCCCCCGGGGTGAGCCCGTCGGGAAGCTGGCGGAGCTGGCGGCTGAACCGCCCCAGCATGAGATAGAGCTCCTTGTCCGAGGCGAAGTTGCCCACGAGGCGGGCGCTGCGGTCCAGCTCGAGCTGCTCGGACTCCTGGAGCATGATGTAGGCCTGCGAGTTCTTCTCCAGCGTGATCTTGCGGGCCCTGACCCTCCAGGCGGTCAGCTCTCCCGCCACGAAGCAGGATTCCGCCGCCAGCACCGAGACCGCCTCCACCTTCACGCCCGGATCGATGCGGACCGACCCCTGGGCCGACTCGATGAGCGAGTAGGCCCCGGAGTTCTGGATCACCAGGTTGCCGGGGGTCCGGATGGAGAGCTGGCCCTGCTCGTTGACACCGATCTCGGTCCCGGTGGGGATGATCATGGTGGGGAAGTTCTTCTCGTCGTTCATGGTTCACCTCACACGGACCAGCGATGGCAGGGGATCGAAGGCGGGACCCGGAGCCCTCCGACTCGCCGCCAGCAGGACCTCCGGCGCCTTCCACTGGTAGTTCAGGATGTAGATTCTCGGGTCCACGGGCTCCGGCTCGGCGCCTGGGCGCTCCCGGACCCTCACCTCGTAGTGCAGGTGGGGTGACGTGGACCAGCCCGTGTTGCCCACGGTGCCGATCACCTCGCCCCTGCGAACCCGGCGGCCCCGCCGGACCAGGATGTCCTTCAGGTGGGCGAACACCGTGAGGTACCGGTCACCGTGGGCCAGGACCACCACGTTGCCGTAGCGCCACCACCGGATGTTCCTCCGGCGGGGGAACCGCCCGGCGAACACCACCCTGCCGTCACCGGGGGCCAGGACCTCCGTCCCCTCCCGAGCCGCCAGGTCGATCCCGGCATGGAAGTCCCGGGTGTTGGTGAACGGGGAGATCCGGTCACCGAAGGGCGAGGTCAGCACGAACGAGCCGATGGGGAGGGGGCAGATGGAGGGCACGATCCGGGTCAGCTCCTCGTGCTCCCTGACAAACCGGGCCAGCTCGTCGGCAAGCGCCAGCAGGGCCTTGCTCTCGCTGTCCAGGCGAAGGGCACGCCTCAGTGCCACCACGGCCTCGGGCACCGTCACCTTGATCGATGTGGTCTGGCCGTCGGGGAACCCTCCCAACCCCCCCGAATCCTGGAGTGCCCCGAGGATGAGGCTCATCTGCTGCTGCCGGGCCCGGGCGCTCTCCACCCGTTTCTGCACGGCCTCGAGCTCCCGCTCCCGCTCGGCCAGCACCTCCCGGAGCAATGCGTTCCTGTGGCGGAGGATGTGCAGCTCCGAGCTCAGGAACAGCGACTGGACACCCAGGGGAGCGAGCACGAGCCCCGCCAGAAGCACGACGCCCACCACCGCGCCTGCGGCGGCGATCCACCTGGCCGTCCTGCGGGACAGGAAGAAGTACCGCACCTGCTTGCGGATATCGGCGGGGTGGAACTGAACCTCGTACATGGCGTCCGGCAATTCACTCTACCACGGGGCTCCCTGCCGCCCGGTGACCCCTGTCATGTGCCTGCGACGGGGTCCCCGGCGGGCTCAGACCGCCCGGAGCGCCGCCACGGGGTCGAGGCGGGCGGCCCTCCGCGCCGGCCAGACGGAGGCGCCGAGGACCACCGCCGAGCACACCATCAGGATCACTCCGAGGTGAGCGGGGTCCGGCGTGAGCGGGATGAACTCCACCATGTAGATCCGTGCCATGCCCGGCGGGAACCGGATGACCTTCAACCAGGTCATCAGGAGACTGACTGCAACCCCCAACGTGAGGCCCGCCAGGACCCCGGCCCCCCCCAGCAGGACTCCCACCCACGTCAGGATCCGCCTGACGGAACGCTGCCCCATGCCGAGAGCCTGGAGCATCCCGGTGGTCCGACGCTTCTGGGCCGCCACCACCACGAGCGCCGAGCTCACCTGGAAGGAGGCCACGGCCGCCACGAGGCTCAACACCACGAACAGCGACAGGGTCTGCCACCGGAGGGCCGTGAAGAGCGCCGGGTTCATCTGGAGCCAGTCGCTGACGATCAGGCCCGGCCACGCCTCCTCCAGCGGGGGACGGACGGTCTTCACGGCCATGGGGTCGCACAGGCCCACCTCGACCCCCGCCACCCCCAGACCCTCGACCGCCTCCATGAGCCGGTCCAGGGGAGCCACGATCCAGCGCTCGTCGAAGCTGGAAAAGGCCAGGTGGAAGGTCCCCACCACCCGGAGCGGGAGGTCGGGGAACAGCCAGTCCCCCTCCTTCGGCGGCAGCAGGATCCTGACCGTGTCACCCGGACCGACCCCGAGGCTCTCGGCAAGGCGATACCCCAGCACCGCCGGGATCGCATTTCCCGAAGGAGACGGCCACCCCGTGAGCCCGGTGAACTCCGGGGGATCCAGGGTGGCCTTGATCACCACGGGCAGTGGGCTTCCGGGATTCTCCGGATCCTCTGCAAGTCCCGTGACGTAGGTGACCGGGGTGGCCCTCGCGACGCCCGGGATCTCCATGGCCCTGCCGGCGAGCAGCTCCGCCCGGTCCATGGTCATGGGGGTGAGGGCGAACCCGACCAGATGGGCGTTGCCCCGCTGGAGGGCCGTGGCGATGGACTCCCGGTAGCCGGTCATCAGGGCCAGCGTGATCACGAGGGCGGCCGTGGCCAGCGCCACGCCCGCCAGCGCCGCGAGGGCGGTCCCCCGCAGCAGGAGACCCTGCCGGCGCCGCAGCAGCCTCAGGGCGAGCTCCAGTTCCAGGCTCACCCCGGCAGTCTACATGGAAGGCCATCCCTGCGAAACCGGGAAAGCGCCCCTCACGAAAGGAAGATCCCGACGCCCCTGCACGCCACCGGCTCGATTGACGGATCGCCATGGCGGCGATAGCATGGTGAGCCAGAAGTTTCGATACCGGACGAGAGGGAAGGAGGTTCGATGTGTTCAACGTGAGTCGCAAGCAGCTCGTGACTGCGGCGGCAGTGCTTCTCCTGGTGCCATCCATGGGGTGGGGAGCAGGTTTTGCCATCTTCGAGAATGGTGCCCGCTCCGCCGCCATGGGTGGGGCCTTCACCGCCGTCGCCGATGATCCCTCGGCCATGTTCTGGAACCCGGCCGGCATGGCATTCCAGACCGACAAGGGCATGCAGCTGATGGCGGGCGTGTCGCTGATCGCGCCCACCCAGGATTTCAGGGGCCAGGCCGTCTATCCTGGAGACGGGTACACCGCCAGCCAGAAGAGCCAGATCTTCTATCCGCCGCACCTCTTCTTCCTGATGCCGCTGAATGAACGGTGGACACTGGGCTTCGGTGCCTCCGCACCGTTTGGCCTGGGCACGTGGTGGGAGGACGACTATGCCGGTCGCTTCATCTCGAAGCGGACCAACATCCAGAGCTTTGACAACGCATTCAACGTGGCGTGGCGGGCGACCGACTGGGCGGCGTTCTCGGCCGGTGTCGACTACCTGACGTTCCAGCTGGATCTCACCAACAACATCGGGTTCGTCAATCCCTACACCCAGCAGCTCGTGGACGTGGGCCAGGTCCACCTCATGACCGACGGCCTCAAGAACAGCGCCTTCGGCTGGAACGTGGGTGCACTGTTCAAGCTCGGCGCAGGGTTCTCCGCAGGCATCGCCTACCGGTCCACGTTCGATGTCAAGATCGACGATGCGTACGGCTCGTTCATCCAGTTCCCGAGCGGCTATCCCGATTTCGACGCCGTCCTGGCATCGCGGATTCCCTTCGGCCAGAAGGTCTCCGGCAAGAGCTCCATCGAGCTGCCGGACGTCCTGAGCCTTGGACTGGCCTGGACGGGCGAGACCTGGACCGTGGCGGTCCAGTACAACTGGCAGGGGTGGTCCTCGTTCCAGACGCTGGATATCGAGTTCATCGACTACCCTCATCTGAACCAGTCCATCGAGGAGGGGTACGAGAATTCCAACACCTATCGCATCGGCGCCGAGCACCGGTTCAACGAGAAGGTGGCGATCCAACTCGGGTGGGTGTACGACGAGACCCCGCAGCCCCGGTTCTCCATGTCACCCCTGCTGGGCGATTCCGACCGCAGGGAGTACAACATCGGCATGAGCTACACCGCCGGAAAGATGCGCTTCGACGTCGGGTACACGTACCTCATGGCGGCCAGGCGTGCCACGGACGGCACCTCCGTGGACGGCTACGACGGTGAGTACCGGGACACGGTGGCCAACATCTTCAACATGACCTTCTCCTACCAGTTCTGAAAGGAGGGACAACCATGAAAAAGGTTCTTGCTCTCGCAGTCGCCGCGGTTGTCCTGGCCACAGTCCCGGCTGCGGCCGTGGACTTCACGACCTATGTCGCGCTGGGTGACAGCCTGACGGCGGGATTCTCCTCTGGCGGACTCGCCCAGCCCTTCCAGGAAGGCTCCTACCCGGCGCTGCTGGCCCGCCAGGCCGGTACGCCCGTGTTCGAGCAGCCCCTGGTGGAGTACCCGGGCATCCCACCCGTCCTCATCCTGCTCCAGCTCCACCCCGGCCCCGTGCTTGTCCCCGCGTCGGAGACGCCCGGCAGGCCCCTGAATGCCGAGTATCCCTACCCCTACAACAACCTGGGCGTGCCCGGAGCCGACCTCTACGACCTGCTGTTCACCACGGGTGACATCTACAACCTGCTGGCGGGGAACTACGACAACGTGATGCACGACCTGATCCTCAGGAACGGCGAGCACACGGCCCTCGAGCAGGCCATCGGCCTCGACCCCACCTTCCTCACCCTGTGGATCGGCAACAACGACGTTCTCGGGGCGGCGGTCTACGCCACGCCCATCGACGGCGTCACCATGACCCCGGCGGCCAACTTCGAGCAGATGTACAACACCGTGGCGGCGGCCCTTGCCGAGCACACGAACGCCGACATGGTCTTCATCAACCTGCCCGACGTGACGGCCATCCCCTTCATCACGACGCTCAAGCCCTACATCGAGCTGCCCGACGGCACCCACGTGCCGCTCATCGGCTCCAAGGGCCTCCTGCCCGAGGACGCGTACGTGACCCTGGGCGCCGCCTCCCTGCTGGCCCAGGGAATCGGCATTCCCGTGGAGCTCGGCGGGACCGGCATCCCGCTGCCCGAGGATCTGCAGATCACCGCCGAGGGTGCCATTCCCGGCGTGGTGCTGCGCCAGGACGAGGCGGCGGTGATCAACGGCCGTGTGGCCGCCTTCAACGACATCATCGCCGCCGCGGCCGACGCCGTGGGCGCGAAGGTCTTTGACGTCAACGCGTTCTTCAACGAGGTGGCCTCCGGCGAGCTCTGGTCCGTGGGCGGCCTGGAGATCGGCACGGCCTACATGGTGGGCGGCCTGTTCTCCTACGACGGCGTCCATCCGCAGAAGATCGGATACGGCGTCATCGCCGCCGAGCTCATCGACTTCATCAACGAGGCGTTCGACCTCAGGCATTACGGCGGTGAGATCACCAATGTCAACATGTATGAGATCATGACCGGGAGCGCCGAGGATCAGCCGATCCCCACGCCTCTCACAACCGCCGACATCCAGCGGCTCTTCACGCGCGAGGCGTTCCAGACCCTCCAGCAGGTGTTCGTACCGAGGCTGGAGAACTACCACAGGACGCCCCGCCAGGGTGGTCGGGTGGCGCCGGAGCTCGGCGTCAAGCCCAAGGCGAACGTGCTCCGCTGAACTTCCCTCCTCGTTCTTCCGGGGCCCGGGCCTGTGCCCGGGCCCTTTTTCTCCGGTGACGGTACGGGATACCATGACACCGTGACCCCGAGCAGCGATCCGTCACACCTCCGGCATCACGTGGCCGGATACATGGCCCACCTGGCGGTGGAGCGGAACCTGGCGTCCCGGACCCTGGAGGCCTACGGGCGGGACCTCGACTCCTTCTGCGCATGGCTCGGCCACCGCGGTCTTGGCCTGGGGGACGTGGAACGCTCCACGGTCCGCAATTTCATCGGGGAGCGCCGGGATGGGGGCCTCTCGGCCCGCTCCGCGGCCCGTCTGCTGTCCAGCCTGCGGGGCTTCTTCCTGTACCTCGCCAGGGAAGGGGTGATCTCCACGGACCCCACCGCGGAGCTTCGCTCTCCCTCCCTCTGGAAGACCGTTCCCCACGCCCTCACCACCTCGGAGGTGGAGCACCTCCTGGCAGCACCGGACCCCTCCACGCCGCTGGGCCTGCGGGACCGCGCCATGCTGGAGACGCTCTACGCCACGGGGGTCCGGGTGTCGGAGCTCGTGGGGCTGACCCTGGAGAACCTCCGCCTCGACCCCGGGTTCGTCCGCATCATGGGCAAGGGCCGCAAGGAACGGCTCGTACCCCTGGGGTCGTCGGCCGTTGAGTGGGTGGACCGGTACCTCCGCGAGGCCCGGCCCGCGCTCGACCGCCTGGGGGTTCCCGAGGTCTTCCTCAACCACCGCGGCGGGCCGCTCACACGCCAGGGCTTCTGGAAGATCCTCCGCGCCCACGGTCTCAGGGCCGGGATCCGCACCCGTCTCACGCCCCACGTGCTGCGGCACTCCTTCGCAACACACCTGGTGGAGCACGGTGCCGACCTCCGGTCGGTCCAGATGATGCTGGGACACGCCTCCCTCACCACCACCGAGATCTACACCCACGTGGCCCGCGAACGCCTGCGCCGGCTCTATGACGAGAAGCATCCCCGTGCGTAGGACGGCCATGCTCGCCGCCGTGCTCGTCCTGGCGGCCCTCACGGCCCGGGCGGCCGGCCTCGCCGTCTTCGTGGACGGCAGGGTCCTGGAGGTGGAGGACGCCCGGCTCCGGGGTGACCGGATCCTCCTGACACTGCCGGGGGGAGGGGCGCTCGAGGTCCCGGCGACCCGGATCGACCGCATCGTCCGGGACACCACGCCAGACACGACCGGCTCCGCCGGGGCCGGACTGGATCCCGCCTGCGATCCGGCCTGGAAGGAGGAGCCCCTCCCCGCCAGCCTGCCCTTTGCCGCCGAGATCACGAAGGCCGCCCGGTCAGCGAACCTCAACCCCTGGCTCCTGGCGGCGCTCGTCCAGCAGGAGTCCGCCTTCGATCCCAGGGCGGAGTCCAGGGCCGGGGCACGGGGCCTGACCCAGCTCATGCCGTCGGCGGCCGCAGACCACCACGTCAGGGACGTCTGGGACCCGGCGGAGAACCTGCGGGGGGGCGCCCGCCACCTTCGGCGGCTCCTGGACAGGTTCGGCGACCTGCGGCTGGCCCTGGCAGCGTACAACGCCGGTGCCGCCACGGTGGAACGGGAGGGGGGCATCCCGCCGTGGCGGGAGACACGGACCTTCGTCCGGCGGGTCCTGGAGAGCTATTGTGGTTCCCATCCGGCCCACCGGGAACAGAGGGAGCCCTGAAGGTGGATCCGGGGGACTACCACCCCGCCCCCGAACCGGGCTAGACTCGCTCCACATGGAGGGTGTACCCATGAGAATGGCAACGAGGCTGACCGTCCTGCTGGTGGGGATCGTCGTGATGGCCGGAGGATGCGGACCCCGCCTGACCCCCGAGCAGCTCACGCAGAAGCTCAGGCTGTCCCACGAGATCGTGCCCGTGGGGTTCACGACGATCCACGATGCCGAGGGCAACCCCTCTCTGGTTGTCGACCTGCGGGTGACCAACAGGGGCACCGAGCCGCTCCCCCACCTGACCGTGCTGGTACAGCTCAGGGCGCCCGACGGCACCGTCAGGGCCTCCCGGAGGGTCACCCTGGATCTGGCCGGAGCCCGGCCCGGTGTGGGCGTCCAGGTGGCCGCGACCCTGGAGGGGGTGGAGGCCGGGCCCGAGGATCAGGTCACCGTGGAGCTCGAGTCGGGCCTCACCGACGAGGCCGTGCGGACATTGCCCGAGTTCGGAGACGTGACAAGGCGTGGATGAGCTTCCGGCGGGCAGCCCGGGTCAGTTGGACGTCACGCCCGGGGTGGGATCGATGCCGAACCGTTCCAGGAGGGTCCGGCGGGCCAGGGGAAGGATCCGTGCCTCGAAGTGGTCCAGGCTGCCGGAGTCCATGCGGGCCACGGCAGACCGGGTGGCCTCCAGCAGCCGCAACCCCTCGCACAGCTTCAGCTCGGGATCGCTGCGGATGATGTCCAGGACCATCTCGCCCATGAGTCGGCACCTGGCCTCCGCCACCATCCCCCTCATGTCGTGCTCCAGACGCTGCATTCCCCGGCCTCCACGACGGTTCAACCCCCGGAGAACCCATGGCATTCCCCGATCCTGCTGAGCTCCTGGACACGGCCCTGGCCGCCGCCCGGGCGGGCGCCGACCGGCTCATGGCCCACTGGAGGTCCCCTCGATCCCTCCCAGGTCCACGAGAAGGCCCGGAACGACCTGGTGACCGACATGGACGGAAGAACGGCGTTCCTCGAGACCGGAGACATCATCGCCGGAACGGCCGGCGTGCATGCGGAGCTCCTGCACACGGTGGACGTCCACCGGCCCGACTGAATCTCCCGACGTTGAACGCTCGCACGAACACGATATACTCGTGGATGGGAGAACCATGACCGATACCAATCCCGCCCATGAGAGGATCACCGAGGCCGTGGAGCTGACACGGAAGGAACAGTACGAGGAGGCCCTGGCGCTCTTCGACGAGCACCTGTCCACGCTCACTTCCGGTTCCCTCGAGGACAAGCGGATCGCGGCCGGCGCTCTCTCCTTCTACGGCCTCTGCGTCGCCAAGATCCGCCGGCGGTACGGCGAGGCGGTCAAGTACTGCAACATCTCCATCAGGTCCAACATGTTCGACCCCGACCACCGCTACAACCTGGCGCTGGTGTACCTGGAGTGCGACGACCGCAGGCGTGCCGTGGAATCACTGAGCGCCGGGCTGAAGCTCAAGCCGGGCCACCCCGGCATCAACAAGATCTTCGACACCATCGGCCGCCGGCAGAAGCCCGTCATCGGCTTCCTCCCGAGGGACAACCCCCTCAACGTCTGGCTCGGACGCAAGCGCCGCGGCGGGAGCTGAGTCCCACTCCACAGACGCTGAGGCCGGCCATTCCATCCCCTGTCGGCAGACGGCAGACAGTGGCTCCCGTCACCCCCGTGTCACGGTCCCGCCTCGGAGGTTGCGGGGGGACCGTTCGAGGCGTATGCTGTGGGCTGTTTACCGGGCGGAGCCCCCGGAAACCGGGAGGGGCCCGCCGACCGCAACGCAATCCAGCTCGACAGTTCGGGCTCGCAGGAGGTTTTCATGGCACAACGACGCATGGTCACCATCGACGGCAACGAGGCCACGGCCTCTGTGGCACACCGCCTCAACGAGGTCTGCGCCATCTACCCCATCACGCCCTCCTCGCCCATGGGCGAGCATGCCGACGAGTGGTCGGCCAGGGGACGGACCAACATCTGGGGCACGGTGCCGCAGGTGGTGGAGATGCAGTCCGAGGGCGGCGCGTCCGGCGCCGTGCACGGCTCGCTCCAGGGTGGCGCCCTGACCACCACCTTCACCGCCTCCCAGGGCCTGCTGCTCATGATCCCCAACATGCACAAGATCGCGGGCGAGCTCACCTCCACCGTCTTCCACGTCTCCGCCAGGACCGTGGCCACCCACGCCCTGTCCATCTTCGGTGACCACTCGGACATCTACGACTGCCGGGCCACGGGCTGGGCCATGCTGGCCTCCAACTCGGTGCAGGAGGCCCACGACTTCGCCTGCATCGCCCAGGCGGCCACCCTGGAGAGCCGGATCCCCTTCCTCCACTTCTTCGACGGGTTCCGGACCTCCCACGAGGTCTCCAAGATCGAGGAGCTCACCGACGACGACCTGCGCTCCATGATCGACGAGGAGCTCGTCCAGGCCCACCGCAGGCGGGCGCTCTCCCCCGACCACCCGGTCCTCCGCGGCGCTGCCCAGAACCCCGACACCTTCTTCCAGGCCCGCGAGGCCATCAACACCTACTACGAGGCCTGCCCCGGCATCGTGCAGAAGGCGATGGACCGCTTCGCCGCCCTCACCGGCCGGGCCTATCGCCTCTTCGACTACGTGGGCGACCCCGAGGCCGAGCGCGTGGTCATCCTCATGGGCTCCGGCGCCGACGCCGTCCACGAGTACGTGGAGTGGGCCACCCGGCATGGCGAGAAGGTGGGCGTGTTGAAGGTCCGCCTCTACCGGCCCTTCTCCAAGGAGCACCTTGTGGCGGCCCTGCCGAAGACCGTGAAGGCCATCGCCGTGCTCGACCGGACCAAGGAGCCGGGGGCCGGCGGCGAGCCGCTCTACCTGGACGTGGTGACCGCACTGGCCGAGGCGCGGGTCGAGGGACTCTCGGACTTCGTCCGGGAGCCGCGGGTGGTGGGAGGCCGGTACGGCCTGTCCTCCAAGGAGTTCAACGCCGGCATGATCAAGGGCGTCTTCGACGAGCTCGCCAGGGACACCCCGAAGAACCACTTCACCGTGGGCATCGTGGATGACGTCAGCTTCACCTCCCTGCCGCTGAACGAGGACTTCGACATCGAGCCCGACGACGTGACCCGCGCGGTGTTCTGGGGCCTGGGCTCCGACGGCACCGTGGGCGCCAACAAGAACTCCATCAAGATCATCGGCGAGGAGACGGACAACTGGGCGCAGGGCTATTTCGTCTACGACTCCAAGAAGGCCGGGGCCATCACCATCTCGCACCTCCGCTTCGGTCCCAGGCCCATCCGGTCCTCCTATCTCATCAAGAAGGCCAACTTCGTGGCCTGTCACCAGTGGGTCTTCCTGGACAAGTACGACGTCCTGGAGTACGCGGAGCCGGGTGCGGTGTTCCTGGTAAACTCGCCCTTCGGCCCCGACGAGGTGTGGGACCACTTCCCCGTGGAGGTCCAGGAGCAGATCCTGGAGAAGAACCTCAAGCTCTACGTGATCGACGCCTACTCGGTGGCGAAGGAATCGGGCATGGGCATGAGGATCAACACCATCATGCAGACCTGCTTCTTCGCCATCTCCGGCGTCCTGCCCCGGGACGAGGCCATCGCCCAGATCAAGAACGCCATCAAGAAGACCTACGGCGTCAAGGGTGACGAGATCGTCCAGCTCAACTTCAAGGCGGTGGACAACTCGCTGGCGAACCTCCACGAGGTGAAGGTCCCCGGCAAGGTCACGTCCACGCACCGCCGTCCGCCCATCGTCCCCGACGAGGCACCGGACTTCGTCAAGAAGGTGACCGCGGTGATGATCGCCGGCAAGGGCGACCTGCTCCCGGTGAGCGCCTTCCCGCCGGACGGCACCTGGCCCACCGCCACCACGCAGTGGGAGAAGCGCAACATCGCGCTGGAGATCCCCGTCTGGGACGAGGAGCTCTGCATCCAGTGCAACAAGTGCGCCCTGGTCTGCCCCCACGCGGCCATCCGCGCCAAGGTCTACGATCCCGCGCTCCTCGAGGGTGCTCCGGAGACCTTCAAGTCGGTGGACTACAAGGCGCCGGACTTCAAGGGCATGAAGTACACCATCCAGGTGGCGCCGGAGGACTGCACCGGCTGCACCCTCTGCGTGAAGGTCTGCCCCGCCAAGGACAGGACCAACCCCAGCCACAAGGCGCTCGACATGCACCCCCAGATGCCCCTCCGGGAGCCCGAGCGCGCCAACTACGCCTTCTTCCTGGATCTCCCCGAGGTGGACCGCACGAAGATCACGAAGCTGGACGTGAAGACCTCCCAGTTCCTCCAGCCGCTCTTCGAGTACTCCGGCGCCTGCCTGGGTTGCGGCGAGACGCCCTACATCAAGCTCATGACCCAGCTCTTCGGGGACCGGGCGCTCATCGCCAACGCCACGGGCTGCTCCTCCATCTACGGCGGCAACCTCCCCACCACGCCCTACTCCGTGAACCAGGACGGGCGCGGCCCGGCGTGGTCCAACTCGCTCTTCGAGGACAACGCCGAGTTCGGCCTGGGCTTCCGCCTCGCGGTGGACCACGCCAACGAGTACGCCCGGCAGCTGGTCCAGAAGCTCGCCGGGCAGCTGGGTGACGAGCTCGCCGGTGGCCTCCTCACGGCGGACCAGAGCAGCGAGGCCGGGATCGCCGAGCAGCGCGCCCGGGTGGACGCCCTCCGCCAGAAGCTGGCCGGCATCGACAGCCCCGACGCCCGCCACCTGGAGGTGGTGGCCGACTCCCTGGTCCGGAAGAGCGTCTGGGTCGTCGGCGGCGACGGCTGGGCCTACGACATCGGGTACGGCGGCCTGGACCACGTGCTGGCCCTGAACCGCGACGTGAACATCCTGGTCCTGGACACCGCCGTGTACTCCAACACGGGCGGGCAGGCCTCCAAGGCCACGCCGCTGGCCGCAGCGGCCAAGTTCGCCTACGCCGGCAAGCCCATGGCCAGCAAGGACCTGGGCATGATGGCCATGACCTACGGTCACGTCTACGTGGCCCAGGTGGCCTTCGGCTCGAAGGACCGCCAGACCGTCCAGGCCTTCCAGGAGGCGGAGTCCTACCACGGGACCTCCCTGATCATCGCCTACTCCCACTGCATCGCCCACGGGTACGGCATGGAGGACGGGCTGACCCACCAGGAGCTGGCCGTCAACTCCGGCCTGTGGCCCCTCTACCGCTTCGACCCGCGGCGGGCCGCCATGGGCGAGCCGCCACTGAAGCTCGACTCCAGGGAGCCCAAGGTCTCCCTGGAGGAGCTGGCCAGGCTGGAAGGCCGTTTCCGGATGGTCATGAAGACCAACCCGGAGCACGCGAAGGAGCTCATGGAGAAGGCCGAGCGTGCCGCTCGCGAGCGGTACGAGATCTACCGGCAGCTGTCCCAGATCAGGCCCACCCCGGTGGACTCCGAACCGGCGAGCTGACGGGAAGGAACAGGGAAGACCCCCATGGATCTGTCCACACGCCACCTCGGCCTCGAGCTCCGCAACCCCCTGGTGGTGGGTGCCTCGCCACTCGTCACCGGCCCGGACGACGCCCGCGCCATGGAGGGAGCCGGGGCCGCGGCCCTCGTGCTGCACTCCCTCTTCGAGGAGGAGATCCTCGCCGAGGTGGGGGCCCACCTGGCCGCCGAGGCCCACGCGGAGAGCTTCGCGGAGGCCCTGAGCTACCTGCCGGAGTCCGGACACCCGGGCCCCGGACCCTACCTGGACCTCGTGGCCAGCGTGAAGGCGGCGGTGGGGATCCCCGTCATCGGGTCCCTCAACGGGTTCACCCCCGGCGGATGGACCTCCTACGCCCGCAAGATCCAGGAGGCCGGGGCGGACGCCCTGGAGCTCAACGTCCACTTCGTGGCCACGGACCCCACCGAGAACGGCCACGAGGTGGTCATGCGGACCGTGGAAACCGTCGGCGAGGTCTGCGGGGCGGTGGACATCCCCGTGGCGGTGAAGCTCTCACCGTACTTCTCCTCCTTTCCCCACATGGCCACCAGGATCAGGGATGCCGGTGCGTCGGGGCTGGTGGTGTTCAACCGCTTCTTCCAGCCGGACCTCGACATCGAGGCGCTCGAGGTGGTTCCGAGCCTGCGGCTGTCCACCTCGGACGAGCTCCTGGAGCGTCTCCGCCTTCTCTCCCTGCTCCACGGCCGGGTCGACCTCTCCCTGGCGGCCACGGGCGGTGTCCACACCGCGGTGGACGTGATCAAGGCCCTCATGGCGGGCGCCGATGTCACCCAGATGGTCTCGGCCCTCCTGATCCACGGCCCGGAGCACCTCACCCGCACCCTCTCGGCCCTGGAGTTCTGGATGGACGACCACGGCTACGAGTCCGTGGAGCAGATGAAGGGCAGCCTCAGCCTCGCCAGGGCCCCGAACCCCCAGGCCATCGTCCGCGCCAACTACATGCAGGTCCTGGACAGCTGGGACGGCTGAGGCCAGCGCGTCACGCGAGATCCACGGGGCGGCTCCGGCCGCCCCGTTTTTCGTGTACCACAGGACCATCGAAAAGACCCGCTATGATTCAAAGATGGACCAGACCGGGCATGGTACCGGTCCTGCCGGAGTCTCCGCTCGCAGGAACCGTCGCCTGGCCAGCGTTGGGCTGGCCGCGACCGCTGTCCTGTGGATCGTCACCGGTCTGCTCGATCCGGCGGTTCTCGCCCGGTTGACGGTGGAGGACGGACCCGTGGAGACCATGGGCGCCGCGTTCTTCCTTCTCGCCGCTCTCCTGATGTTCATCGATTGGAGGCGTTCCGGCGGCGCGGGGCGTCCGCGTCTCCACGGGCTTGGAGCACTGGCCCTGCTCCTCCTCGTCTGTGCCGGCGAGGAGATCAGCTGGGGGCAACGGATCTTCGGATGGAAGCCACCGCCCCTCCTCGCGGAGTACAACCTCCAGGGAGAGACCAACCTCCACAACCTCGAGCTCTTCCACCCGAGAAACCCAGATGGCACCCCCAAGGGGTTCCTCCCGCTGCTGCTCAACATGAACCGGCTGTTTGCCCTGTTCTGGCTGGTCTACTGTCTGCTCCTGCCCATGGCCGTCCCTCGGTCCGGTGGACTCCGTACGCTGATGCAGCGCCTTGGAATCCCCGTACCACCACTGTGGATCGGAGCCCTCTTCCTGGTGAGCTTCATCGCCCCTCACCTCATCGAGCACCTTCGCCCTGTTCACTCCCTGGCTGGTCCCCTGGACGAGATCAAGGAGACGGCCCACGCCGCAACCTACGTCCTTCTCGGACTCGTGTTCGTGGGCCGCACCACTGCCGCACACCACTCAGCCGGGACCGTCGACCCGGGGTGAGATCCAGGGGCCGGTCGCGGTCCGCAGGATGGCCTCGGACACCAGGCTCTTGTGTGCTCAGTGGCAGACAGGGTCAGGGACCGGATACGGCATTCCCGGGCGTGATGTCAGGGATGGATGCTGCACGCTCTCCCCTGCCCCTCCGCTCCCCGGCCCCAGGCCGAGACGCCCGGGGGACACACGGGCCGCTGATCCCGCCAGGGAGCCGTTCCGGCCCTTCCGCGGTACCATCCCACCATGAGCCGGGCAGCCGGTCCCCCGCCCGCCCTGTCGCGCCTGGAGGTCGTCGGCGCCGCCGTCCTGTTCTCCACGGGTGGGGCCGCCATCAAGGCGTGCCAGCTCGGCGGCTGGCAGGTGGCGAGCTTCCGCTCCGGCATCGCCGTGCTCGCGGTGCTCCTCATGGTCCCCGCGGCCCGGCGCCGCTGGAGCCCCGCCATCTGGGCGGTGGGTCTGGCCTATGCCGGGACCATGGTGCTCTACGTCCTGGCCAACAAGCTCACCACCGCCGCCAACACCATCTTCCTCCAGGACACGGCTCCGCTCCACATCCTGCTTCTGGGCCCCCTGCTGCTGGGCGAGAGGGCCCGCCGGAGCGACGCCGTCCTCATGGCGGTGATGGCGGCCGGCATGGCGCTCTTCTTCGTGGGGGTCCCCGGGCCCCAGGCCACCGCCCCGGCCCCGCTCCGCGGCAATCTCCTGGCCCTGGCGGCGGGGATCTGCTGGGCCCTGACCATCATGGGACTCCGGCGGCTGGGCCGCGAGGGTGAGGAACACGGCGTGGCGGTTGCCGCCGTGGCCTGCGGCAACCTGATCGCCTTCGGGGTGACCCTCCCGCTGGCGCTCCCCGCCGGGCCCGCCCGTCCCGTGGACTGGGCACTGGTGGTCTTCCTCGGGGTGGTGCAGATCGGTCTGGCCTACGTGCTGCTCACCCGGGGCGTCCGCGGCGTCCCCGCCCTGGAGACCTCGTTGCTGCTCCTGGTGGAGCCGGTGCTCAATCCCATCTGGGCCTGGATCGTCCACGGAGAGAACCCCGGGCTGTGGTCGGTCCTGGGTGGCACCGTCATCCTGGGGGCCACGGCCTGGCGCGCCGTGGCCACCGCCGGACGGGAGTAGGCTCCGGCTCAGGGCTCCCGGACGAAGGGGTTGGTCCGCCGTTCGTGGCCGATGGTGGTGGCCGGGCCGTGGCCGGTGATCACGGTGGTCTCGTCGGGCAGCGTGTAGAGCTGCTCCCGGATGGAGCGCGCCAGGAGCTCGAAGTCCCCGCCCCAGAGGTCGGTCCGGCCGATGGAGCCCGCAAACAGCACGTCGCCCACGATCACCAGGGGCTCGGACCCACCATGGACCACGAGGCTCACGCTGCCGGGAGAGTGGCCCGGCGTGTGGCGGACCTCGAGCTCGAGCCCCCCCACCGGGATGCGCTGGCCGTGCTCCAGCCAGAGGTCGGGCTCGGGGGGTTCCTCCACGGTCAGGCCGAACATGGCGCCCTGGCGGGCCAGGTTCCGGTACAGCGGAAGGTCGTCGCGGTGCAGGCCCACGGGAACGTCCGGGAAGATCACCGCCAGCTCCGCGGTCCCCCCCGCGTGGTCCATGTGTCCGTGGGTGTGGAGGATGGCCTCCGGCTCCAGCCCCGAGGCCCGGACCTTCTCCGCGATCAGCTCCGCCTCGTCACCGGGGTCGACGATCACGACCCTGCCGCTTGCCTCGTCACCGAGCAACGTGCAGTTGGCCTGGATGGGGCCGGTGGGAAAGACGTCCAGGAACATGCTCCCTCCTCCGCCGCGATCCTAGCACTCCGGGAACCGGCCTGACGGGACGGGGGCCTCAGGTTCCCTCCAGCCCCAGGATTCTCCGGTACACCGCCTTCACCCGGGGCCACTCCTCCTGGAACCAGGGGGTGAAGCGCTCCGGGTGGGCCGCCATCTCCGCATCCAGGTCGGCGGGAGCGACCCACCGCCACGCCCTGACCTCGATGATGTTGGGAGTGACCGGACCGTCGTGGCGGCCCACAAAGACCGTGCACCGCTCCCGTTCCGAGCCCGCCTCGCCGAACCGCGCATGGTAGGTGAAGGTGAAGAGCTCGTGCAGGCCGGTGTCGAGGCCCAGCTCCTGCTCGAGCCGCCGGTGGATCGCCTCGTCCATCCTCTCGCCCCAGCGGGGGTGGCTGCAGCAGCTGTTGGACCAGTACCCGCCCCAGAGACGCTTGGCGGCGCTCCGCTGCTGGAGCAGGAGCTCGCCCCGGCCGTTGAAGACGAAGATGGAGAACGCCAGATGGAGAACGCCGTCGCCGTCGTGGCACTCCCCCTTGGAGAGGGGCCCGAGCACCGTGCCCTCCTCGTCCACCAGGACGAGCAGCTCGTCCTCGGAGGAGACCACCGCATCGTTGGAGGGGGGCGCCTCAGGCAATGCTGACCTCCATGGCGTGGTAGCCCGCGGCCTTCATGGCCTCGATGACCCTCCGGGCGTCCTCGGGCACCAGCGCGATCATGGAGCCGCCGCCTCCGCCGCCCGTGAGCTTGGCGCCCAGGGCACCGTGCTCCCGGGCGATCTGGATGAGCTCCTCCAGCTCCCAGCTGGAGACCTGGAGGCTGTTGAGCAGGCCGTGGCAGACGTTCATCAGGTTGCCCAGCCGCTCGAGATCGTACTTCCGGATGGCCTGGAGGGCCTGGCCGGTGAGCGCATCGATCCCCCGGAACACGCTCTCGATGACCGCCCGGTTCTTCTCGCGGGCCTCCCGCACCCGGGCCACCATCTTGGCGGTGAGGCTCTCCCGGCCCGTGATGCCGATGACGAAGCGGATGGGCTTCGGAAAGTGCACCTCCTCGATGCGGGGCGGGGTGCCCGCCCGGTAGAGCAGCGGCCGGCCGAAGGTGGCCACCGTGTTGTCGATCCCCGACGGCGTCCCGTGGGCCACCTTCTCCGCCTCGAAGGCCAGCCTGTTGATCTCCTCGTCGGTGAGGCCCAGGGAGAAATGGATGTCGAGGGCGCGGATGATGGCCACAGCCACCGCCGCCGAGCCGCCCAGGCCCATGGCCCGTGGGATCTCCGAGTACACCTCGATCCGCATGGTCCGGTCCAGGAGACCGAGGCGGTCCAGGATGAGCGCCGAGGTCTCCTCGATGGAGCTCCTCTTCCGGGGGTCCTCGTGGAGCCGCTGCTCCACCCCCCAGCGGGGCATCACCACCCAGATCCCCTCCTTCGTGTCCACAACGCGGGCGTGGACCGCGAGGGGGACCGGTGCGGCCAGGGCCCGACTCCCGTAGACCACGGCGTGCTCGCCGAAGAGGATGATCTTGCCGTGACCGGCGGCCTTCTCCAGCTCGTCCCGGGCGGCCTGGTCCTGCACGGAGTTGCTGGAATCCATCTTCACCTCGTGGATGATCTCCTCGGCCTTCCACACCTTGATCTCGCCCGACTCCACCAGCCGGTCCACCACGGTGTCGAAGATCTCCGGCGGCGCACCGGCCGCCACCGCCACGCTCCGTGCGTGGAGCGTCATGTGGCCCTGCTGGATGCCCTCGGTGGTCAGCGCCCTCAGGGCGGCGAAGTTCTGCGCCAGGCCCACGGCGGCCATCACCTCCGCGAGCTCCCTGGCGGACTCCACCTTGAGGAGCTTGAGGTTGAGGGCCACGGTGGGGTTGGCCTGGAGCGACCCGCCCACGATTCCCACCTTCAGCGGAACCTCGATCTCGCCCACCAGGGCTCCCGAATCGTCCTTGTGCCAGCGGGTCAGGGCGGTGTACCGGTTGCCCCGCGCCGCGTAGGCGTGGGCACCAGCCTCCACGGCCCGCCAGTCGTTGCCCGTGGCCAGGGCCACGGCATCGATGCCGTTCATGATGCCCTTGTTGTGGGTGGCGGCACGGTAGGGGTCGATGGCGGCAAACTGGCTCGCGATGACGATGCCGTCGCGGACCTCCTCGCCGTCGAAGCCGTTGCCCGCCAGTACCTCCACCGGGAACCTCACGGTCGCACGGACCAGGGAGCGGTCCGCCAGGTTGGACAGGATCCGGAGGAAGACCCGGCCGCCCGTGATGGATTCGATGAAGGAGGCCACCCCCTCGCACAGGGTGTTGACCAGGTTCGCGCCCATGGCGTCCCGGGTGTCCACCAGGAGGTGGACCACCAGCATCTCCACCGTCTCCGAGGTGGCCGGATGGAGCACCACCTCCAGGTCCCGAGCACCGCCGCCCCGCGCCACCAGCCGCGGATGGAGGCTGTTGGCCAGGTTGAGGATCTCCTCCTTCCGCTGCAGGATCTTGCGCCGGGCCTGGGCCGGGTGGGGAACGTCCACCACCTGGACCTGCCCGATGAGGATGGGCTCGGTGCTCGTGGCCTCGAAGCCACCCACCTGGCGGGCGAGCTTGGCCGCGAAGCTCACGGCGGCCACGATGGAGGGCTCCTCCACCGCCATGGGAACCACGAAGTCCTTGCCGTTGACCAGGAAGTTCAGCCCGAGGCCCACCGGCAGGCCCATGACGCCCACCACGTTCTCGATCATGGAGTTGGCGTTGGACAGGCTGAGCACCGTCCGGCCCGCCAGGAGGTTCTTGTAGTCCTGGGGAGTGATGAGCCCCCGGTCGCGGATGGCCCGGACCCGCTCCGGGACCGTCAGCTTGTGGAACGCAGGAATGCACGAGCTGGGGAAGTTGCTCTTCATGCTTCGTCCTCTGGTGAAGGTTCTCAGGCGCCTGAAGGAGCCGGGGCCCTCCGCGGCATCCGCCTCGTGCCCCGCGCGGAGCACGGTTCCCGCCGCTCCCGTCCCGGAATCGCCGGGACGGAGCCGGACCCGGTGCTGCTGTCGCTCCCGACCATCGGTACCCTGGTCGTCCTCCTTCGGCAGCACATTATACACCCCGGCACTCAACTTCGGCGAAACCCATGTTCCACGTGAAGTTCCCGTCCCGGCGCCATACCCCCACCAACGGGCCTCCACCCGCCGTCACGGGCACGTCTGCTACCATCGCACCATGCGAAGCGAGCCCGAGCTGGTGCCGTACGCACCGGGGCGGCTGGACGGTTCACCCCTGCTGGTGCTGGCCCCCCACGCGGACGACGAGACCTTCGGCTGCGGCGGGGCGCTCGCCCTGGCCGCGCGGCGGGGCGCGCGGGTCCACGTGGTGGTGGTCACCGACGGCGGGGCCCAGGGCGATCCCGAGGCCCGGCGGGAGGAGGCCCGGGAGGCGGCCCGGAGGCTCGGCATCCCCGAACCCGAGCACTGGGGGCTCCCCGACCGCAGCCTGGATCCGGCCGATCCGGCCCTCCGGGAGCGCCTCGCGGCACTGTTTGCGGCCACGGCCCCGGCCGTGGTGCTGGTCCCCTCGCCGGGTGAGATCCACCCCGACCACCGGGCCCTGGCCCTGGCGGTCTACTCCGTGCTCCAGGCCGCGGTCCCCGGGAGCGCCCTCCACGACGCCAGCCCGGAGCTCCGGCTCGCCGCCTACGAGGTCTCGGCGCTCATCCGGCCCAACCTGCTGGTGGACGTCTCGGAGGTCTGGGACGAGGTGCTGGCCGCGGCCAAGGCCTACGAGTCCCAGATCGGCGTCCACCCCTACGTGGAGGCCCTGGAGGGAAGGGCCTCCGCCCGGCGCCTGACGCTCCCGGACACTGTGCGGCGGGCCGAGGCCTACTTCGTGGTGGACCTGCGCCACGTGCGCACGCACAGCGCGGCGGAGTGGGCCTCGGAGCACGCGCCCTCGGCGGGGCTCGAGGACCCCGCGGGCGCCGCGCCCCTGGACGTGGTGGTCCGCACCGCGGACCGCCCGCACCTCCTGGGCGACGCCCTGGAGTCCCTCTGCCGCCAGCAGGCGCCCCCCGCCCGGGTGCTGGTGGTGGACGACGGCGCCACGCCGGCTGCGCCGGTCTGCGAGCGGTTCGGCGACCGGCTGCCGCTGGAGGTGGTCCGGACCGGCGGGTCGGGGCGCGCCGCCGCCGCCCAGGCCGGGCTCGAGTCGGCCTCAGCCACCCACGTGGTCTACCTGGACGACGACGACCTGTTCCTCCCCGAGCACCTCCTCGTGCTGGGCCGGGCCGTGGCCCGGGGCGTCACCCTGCCCTACACCGATGCCATCCAGGGTGTATGGGAACCGGACGGTGCCGGCGCACTGCGCCCCGTGGCCCGCCACCGCACCTTCGGGGGGGAATTCCAGGCCGAGCGCCTCCGGCTGGTCAACCACATCCCCCTGCCCACCGTGGCGATCCCGCGGGAGCTTGCACTGGAGGTGGGGGGCTTCGACCCCGCACTGGACCTCTACGAGGACTGGGACCTCCTGCTGCGCCTCGCCGCCCGGACCCCCTTCGTGCACGTGCCCGCGCTCACCTGCGAGTACCGGGTGGTCTCCGGCTCCGGCGCCATCACCGCGGCCAACCCCCCGGGGTCGCCGGGTCAGGTGGCCGCCATGGTGGAGATCTGGAGGCGGCACGGCGTGCTGGACACGCCGGAGGGCCTCGTCCGCGGCGTGCTGGAGCTGGTGGCCGAGCGGGACCGCCAGGCGGAGCTCGTGCGGCAGCTGGACGAGCGGCTCATCGAGGCCCGTGGCGAGGCCGGGGGCCTCCGGGCCGAGGTGGACCGCCTCAACGCCGAGCTGGCCCGGACGCTGACGGAGATCGCCGACAGCACGCCGGCCAGGGTGAAGCGGACGCTCCGCCGGCTGGCGGGCCGGGAACCCGGCGGGGAGGACGGCTCCGGGTGAGCCGCGCCCTCCTCCTCTGCCCGGAGCCCGTGGCGCACCTCACGGCCGGGGTGGGGACCCGCTTCCTCGCGCTGGCCGGTGTGCTGGCCCGCCACGGCCATGGCGTGACCCTCGCCGTACCCAACGAACCCTCCGCAGAGCCCGGGGTTCCGGAGGGGGTCGAGCTGGTTCGTGCCGAGCCGGAGCGGCTGGGCGACCTGGCCGGGGGTCACGACTGGGTCCTGATCCACGGCCACCTGGGCAACCATCTGCTGGCCCGCCGGGACGACCTGCCCCTGGTGGTGGACCTCTACGACCCCTTCCTGGTGGACAACCTCCACTACTACCGGGAGCTCGGGCTGCAGCCGTACCGCACGGACCACGCCACGTGGACGCTCCAGATGTCCCGGGGGGACCTCTTCCTCTGCTCCTCGCCGCAGCAGCGCCTCTACTACCTGGGGTGGCTCACGGCCCTCGGCCGCGTGAACCCCAGGGCCGTGGAGGACGACCCCACCCTGGAGCGCCTCATCGTGGAGCTGCCCTTCGGCGTGCCGGGGGATACCCCACCACCGCCGCCGGACCGGGCCGATGTGCTGCCCGGCGTGGGGCCGGAGGCGCCGGTCCTCTACTTCGGTGGCATCTACGACTGGTACGACCCCCTGGTCGTGCTCGACGCGCTGCCCCGGATCCTCCAGACGCACCCGGACACCGTGGTGGTCTTCGTGGAGCACCCCCACCCCGACCTCACGCCACAGTCGGTGGCCTCCCGGGCCCGGCGCAGGGCGGAGGAACACGGCTGGCTGGGCACCCGCGTCCGCTTCGAACCGTGGAGGACGCCCGGGGAGCGGTTCCACCTGCCGCAGGTCTCCGACCTCGCCGTGGTCACCCACCGGCCCGGGCTGGAGACGGAGCTGAGCCTCAGGACCCGCATCGTGGACCTGCTGTGGCTGGGCGTCCCCGTGGTGGCCACCCGGGGCGGGGCCATGTCCACCGTCCTCGAGGCGACCGGGGCGGGCGCCGCGGTGCCTCCAGGCGACCCGGAGACGCTGGCGGCGGCCGTCCTCTCCTACCTTGGCGACGCTGCGGCACGCCGGGAGGCGGCCGCGGCGGGGCGGGCGTGGGCCGCGGAACGCACCTGGGACCGGCTGGCGGCGCCGCTGCTCCGCTTCGCCGGATCCCCGCGGAGGGACCCCTTCAAACCCGACCCCGACGCCAGCCCGGCGGCACCCGGTGTCCGTGACCCGCTGGCCACCCGCCTGCTGCGGCGGCTCGGAAGAACGAGGAAGGTGGAACGGTGAGACCCTCCGTCATCGTGGTGATCCACGGCCCCGCCGGGCGACTGGACGACGCCGTGGCCTCCCTCGCGCCCTGGGGCGCGCGGGGGGCCGCCGAGGTGATCGTGGTGGACAACGGTTCCCCCGACGACGTCGCCGGTGAGACCCGGCGCCGCTTTCCCTGGGCCAACACCGTCACCAGCGAGACCAACCGCGGCTTCGCGGGCGGCGTGGCCCTGGGCGTGGAGGCCTCCGGGGGCGACGTGCTCCTGCTCCTCAACGACGACGCCGCCGCCGGGGAGGGGTGGCTGGAAGCCCACCTGGAGACCCTGGAGGCCAACCCCGGGGCCGCCGCCACCGCGGGGCTGCTCACCGGCTGGGATGGTGAGCGGGCCGACTTCCTCCGCGGTCTCGTCACCTTCGACGCCCACGCCTTCCAGCTCCACCAGGGCCGGCCCCTGGGCGAGGTGGAGCTCCCCGCCGCCGGGGAGCCGCTGGCGCTGGCCTGCGGCGGCAACATGGCCATCCGGAGGGCCGACTGGGAGCGGGCGGGGGGCTTCGACCCCGCCCTCTTCGCCTACTTCGAGGACGTGGAGCTGGCCTGGCGCCTCCAGGCCATGGGCAGGGAAGTTGTGGCCGCCCCGGCCGCCCGGGCGCGCCACCGCGGTGCCGCCACCTCACAGCAGATGGGGGACTTCCGGCGGGGAGTCCTCTTCGAGCGCAACGCCCTCAGGGTCTTCTTCGCCACCGCCGACGCCGAACACCGGGCCGCCCTGGGCACCGCCGTGCTGGCCACCTTCCTCCACAGGATGGTGGCCTTCGCCGGGCTCGAGGAGGACACCGCGGCGGCCACCCGCGACCCCTTCGGCCTCACGGCCTCCTCCAGCGGTACCGGGCACGTCCCCGGCATGGGCGGGGGGCTCCGCCGGCTCTTCGGCCGGGCCCCCGAGGGTCCCGTGCTCCGGGACGGCCACCTGCTCATGCAGCTGCGTGCGGCCAGCGGCTTCTTCGAGGGCCTCGAGGCCACCACCGAGCGGCGGGCCTCGCTGGAGGCGCTCCGTACCGTGCCCGACCGGGAGATCCTGGCCCGCCACCCCCGTCCCGTGGTCCCCACCTACCCCGGCGACGAGGCGTGGTTCGCCTCGGAGGGGTTCCGCACCCTCATCCCGGAGGACTGGACGCCCGCGCACCTCGCCCTGGACGAGGTCATCCGGCGGTGAGGGCCACGGCCGGAGGGCCCCTCCGGGTGATCACCATCGGGGACGGCGATCCCACGGCCTGCCTCCACCAGGAGGAGGAGATCCTCGACCAGGCGGCGGGGGGAACGCCCGTCCTCCTCCTGTGGACGGGAGGTGCGCCCGCCGTGATCCTGGGTCACGGCCAGCCGGACGGCGACGTGGACCGGGAGGCCTGCCGGGAGCTGGGCCTGCCGGTGCTCCGGAGGATCACCGGTGGAACCGGCGTGATCCACGACGGCGACCTGGCCGTCTCGCTGGCCCTCCCGTCCGGCCATCCCTGGTCTCGCGGCATCCTCGCCCTCTACGGCCGGTTCCTGGACGTGCTGGCGGCCGTCCTCGCCGCCCGCGGGGCCAGGGTCGAGCGCCCGGTCGCACCCGCCCACGCCACCCGGGTCCGCTCCCCCATCTGCTTCGAGGACCGGCTCGCGGAGACGCTCCTCGTGGACGGCCGCAAGTGCGTGGGCTGCGCCCAGGCCCGCCGTGCCCGCTCCGTGCTGGTCCACGGCGCCGTCCTCCTCGGTCCGGATCCCGGGCTGTACGCCCGCGTGTTCCGGGCCGACGGGGCCCGCGTGGCGGCCGCCCTGGGCCCCGCCCTCCAGGGCGTCGCGGCCGCGGAGCTCTTCGAGCCCCTGGCGGCGGCGTTCTCGGAGGCGGTGGGGGTATGGAAGTGAGGGGGTGAGGAGACCAACCGCCCCACCCGGGGGTGCAGGGGCAGGGGGAATCCACCTCGATCCAGGACTCTTGCAACAGGCTCACGTTCCACGGAAGAGCGGGCGGACGTCGCAAGGCCGGGAACGAAGCCGGCGAGGAGCAGGTTATGCTGGAGAAGGAGGCGCCCCCATGCCCGTGACGCTCACGGTGAAGCTCGAGTTCGAGGCAGCCCACCGGCTCCACAACCCGTCGAAGCCCGGGGACTGGAACCGGGAACAGTACGGCAAGTGCAACAATCCGCACGGTCACGGCCACAACTACGTGCTCGAGGTGACCGTGGGTGGCGGGGTGGACCCGGAGACCGGCTACATCATGGACATGAAGGTGCTCAAGGACCTCATCCGGGAGGTGGTGGTGGACCAGGTGGACCACCGTCACCTGAACCTGGAGGTCCCCTGGCTGGAGGGCGTGGTCCCCACCGCGGAGAACCTGGCTGCAGCGTTCTTCCGCCGCATCGAGGAGGTCCTCCCGGTCCGCGTGCGCCTCGAGGCCGTCACCGTCCACGAGACACCCCGCAACAGCGCCACTTTCCGGAACTGAACGAGCGGCCCAACTCCGGTGACCGGAGTCACCACACCATGATGCGCGGTGTATCTCCATTGCTCTCAGATCCGACACGGAGGCCAGGCCACGGCCGCAAGGCGTCTCATCACCGCCATCGTGGCTGTTCTCGTCCTGGCCCCCCGCTGCAGGGGAGGACCGCTGCGGCCGCCACGCTGGAGCTGGGCGACCTCTCGCTGACGGTGCACCAGGCCTTCCCCAGGCTCGTGACCCTCTACGAGACCCCCGGCATCGACGCCGGAGATGTCGCCAGCGTGCGTCCGTCTTGCATGGGGGCGGGTGGTCGTCACACCTCGCACGGGCGGAAGGGCAGGTGTCGCGCGGCAGGGCGGGCGCCGCACGGCACGGACAATGCCGGGCATCGGCTGCCGCGAATCTATGGCAGCTTCCGGTTGATCCAGTCCGCGAGGCCTGGCGACATGCGGCGGGTCCAGGCGAAGAAGCGCACGGAGAACGGCCGGACCACCTCGCGGCGGTTCCGCTCCACGGCACGGACGGTGGCCCGGGCCACCTCCTCCGGCTCCAGCATGCGGACCAGGAGCCGGGCCAGCAGGGGCAGGTCGGCCTCGGGGTCCAGGTTGGAGCCCTCGAAGAAGGGCGTGCGGACGGCCCCCGGACAGACCCAGGTGACACCCACCCCGCGGTCCAGAACCTCCAGGCGGAGCGTGGCCATGTACTGGATGACGGCCGACTTGGAGGCGCAGTAGGCCGAACCCAGCCGGTGGGGGATGAGCCCCGCCGAGGAGGCCACCGCCACCACGTGGGAGGGTGCGGCGGCGAGCAGGTGTGGCAGCGCGTGCCGGACGGTGTGGACCGTCCCAAGGTAGTTCACCCGGATGAGCTGCTCCGGGATGTCGGCGGTCTGCTCCTCCACGAAGGCGTAACGGCCCAGCCCGGCGTTGGCCACCACGAGCCGCAGCCCCCCGAAGGTGCCCGCCACCTGCCGCACGGCCTCGCCCAGCGACGGCTCGTCGGTGATGTCCACCGGCAGCACCAGCGCCTCGCCACCGGCCTTCTCCACCTCCCGGGCCACCGCCGTCAGGGTCTCCCGGTTCCGGGCCAGCAGGGCCACGCGGCACCCCTTCCGGGCCAGGGCCAGGGCGATCTCCCGGCCGATCCCCGTGGAGGCGCCGGTCACGAGGGCCGGGGTTCCTGGTACGATCCGCATGACAGCACTATACCGTGAACCAGATCCCGGCACCGTCCCGTGCGGCCGGAGGGCCGGACGCGGAGGTGGGAACCATGCGGAAGCACGCCGATGCCTTCCTTCTCGTGGACGCCCACTCCGCCTTCCAGGGGACCGGCCTGGCGACCGTCCTCCGGGAGCGCGGAATCAAGCGCCTGCTGGTGGGAGGCCCCGCCCTCGACTACTGCGTGAAGGCCACCTGTCTCGACGCCGTGCGGGAGAACTTCCGGGTGGCTCTCCTCCTGCCCGCCACCCGGCCGGTGGACGTGAGCGACCGGCTCCGCGAGGAGCGGCGCTCCGTGGTCCAGCGCCTCCGCCGGGCCCACACCCTGGGCCTGTAGCGCCCGGGGGGCGGGTGCTGGTACAGTCCCAGAGGATCAGGAGGGGGTGAGCATGGCTCAAACGACGTTGAAGGATGCGGTCGAGGCCCGGGGTCCCTACGCGGTGTGGGACCTGATGACCGAGGAGGAGCGGCGTGAGGCCGCGGCGGCCACCTGGAAGGAGGCCGACCCGGAGACCGGGGCCCTGATCCAGATGGCCCTGGCCAGGGAGCTCAAGTTCCGGCCCCACGCGGTCCGCAGGCTGGGGGCCGAGAAGGTGGCGGGGCGCCTCGCGCACATCGCGAAGGACCTGCCCGAGAACGTGCTCTTCCAGTTCCTGTTCCACTACCACATGGCGGCGAAACGCCCCCTGCTCGTGGAGTTCCTCGACGCCGTGGGGCTGCCCCACGAGGACGGCGTGCTGAACCTTCCCGAGGACGCCGGGGCGCCGGATGAGGCCGAGGTGAAGACAGCGGCGGAAGCCCTCGTCGCGGGCCACGGCCGGGAGGCCCTCGTCTACCTGTCCACCCTCCTCGTGGCCGACGGCGAGTTCTGGGCGGGCCTGGCCCCGGTCCTCGAGGGCCACGACCCGGAGGGGGAGGCGGCCACCACCCCCACCCGGTGAAGACGTGAACGGGTGAGGACATCCCCCGCCCGGTGGGAGCAGGGGAACGAGCGACTGACTCCAGGCTGACGCACCCGCCCCTGCGATCCACACCAGAAGTGCCTCTTTCGTCTCACATGAGCCTGTTGCAGGAGTCCCGGGTCGAGGAGGATTCCCGCGGCATCGGCCCCCCACCCACCCGGGAAAATGAACCAGGGATTCCAAGGATTGATCGGATCGAGAAGAAAATAGAAAACATACCGGATATGGGTCCGATTTCACGCCAGGCCGACGGGCATGACCTTCAGAGGTTCTTTCAGTCGGCTCGCGTCAGACGAGAGACGTGAGACGAGGGAGCCCCTCCGCCTCCGGCAGTGGAGGCCCTGGGGAAAGGGGGGCGGGGGTTCCATCGTGCCGGAAGACGGGGTTTGAGGTCATCCCCTGGGCCCACACGAGACCGCCCGGCCGGAGCCGGGCGGTCCGTGATCGGGTGTACAGATCCGCTGCTCACCGGGCCGGCGGTCCCCCCGCCTCTTCCCTGCAGTGGCGCATACTCTTCTTCATCCGTTCCCGCATCTTGCCTCGCATCTCGGCGGCCTTCTCCCGCTGCTCCGGAGTGAGCACCGCCCACACCTGCGAACGGACCTTCTGCCCGAGGACCATGAGCTCCACCATCTCGTCGGCCCGGGCACGGGCGAGCTCGCGCACCCTGGCCTCGTCGAAGGTGCCCGGATCCAGATTCCACAGCTTCTGCCGCCCCGCTCGGAGGGACTCCATGTGGGCCCGGAACTCGGGTCGCGCCGCCTCGAGGATGGCGTGGACCTTCTCCCGCTGCCCGTCGCTGAGGTCCAGACGGTGGAGCATCCGGGTGATGCGCTGCATCACCATGCCACCGCAGGACGCTCCACCAGGATGCATGCCCGGCGTGCCGTGCCCGTGGGCCAGGACCACCGCCGCGCCCAGTGTCAGGCTCGCGGCCGTTGCAATGACCAGTGCCGTCTTCTTCATTTCCATGATGACCTCCCGTTTCGTCGTGCGCCCCCACGGGGGTGACGCTGTTCGTCGTCACCCGAGAGTACGGCGGGAGCACCTTGAGAGATGACGGGATGGGCTCAAGAAGGACAAGGAATCGTCAAGAAACGTCAAGATCCCTCCCAGGCCGCGACACCCGGGGACCTCCCCGCATCTTCAGCCCGTATCATTGAGGAGGATTCGTGACGGGCGGGGCAAGGCGCTTCCCAGGGTGGGGTTCTCGCAGGGTGAGGGGGGTGAGGGCGTGCCTGTGGCACGTGGGACGACCGGACCGAGACAACGCCGCCAGGAATGGTGGATCGCGCCGCACGGTGGAAACGTCATGAATATTTCGGGCCGAGGTGTAGGATCGGAGGCGATGGAGATGATCCGGAAGGTGCTCGTGGTGGACGACGACCGGGAGCTGTGCGAGCTCCTCGCGCGCTACCTCGGCGGCGAGGGCTTCGAGGTGGAGTGCGTCCATGACGGTGAGACCGGCCTCGAACGGGCCTGCTCCGGCGAGGCCGGTGTGGTGGTGCTCGACGTGATGCTTCCGGAGCTGGACGGCTTCGAGGTGCTCCGGAGGATCCGGAGGGAATCCTCGGTCCCGGTGCTCATGCTCACGGCCCGCGGTGACGAGGTGGACCGGATCGTGGGCCTGGAGATCGGCGCGGACGACTACCTGCCGAAGCCCTTCAACCCCCGGGAGCTCGCGGCCAGGCTGCGGGCGATCCTCCGGCGGGCCGGAGGTGACGGCAACGGGGATCCGGGGATCCTGCGTGTGGACGACCTGGAGATCGACGTGGGCGCCCGGGCGGTCCGGCGGGGGGACGAGGTGGTCCGGCTCACCGGCACGGAGTTCAACCTCCTGGAGCTGCTCGCGCGCAACGCAGGGAGGGTGGTCACGCGGGAGGAGCTCTCCCGGGAGGTCCTGGAGCGGCGCCCCAGCCCCTGGGACCGGAGCCTGGACGTCCACATCAGCAACCTGCGGCGCAAGCTGGGGCCCCACCCGGACGGCGGGGGCCGGATCACCACGGTCCGGGGCCAGGGCTACGTGCTCACCCGGCCCGCCCGGCGCCGGGGCTGAGGGGGCTGGCGTGGGACGGCTGTTCCTCAGGATCTTCCTCTGGTTCTGGGTGGGGATCGTCCTGGTGGGAGCCGCCGTCGCCCTCACCTCCATGTGGGCGGCCTCTCGCGGGCTCGATGCCACCTGGCGCGGGCACCTGGTCTCCACCGTCCGGCTCTCCATCCACACGCTGGCGGAGTCGCTCCGGCGGGAGGGCCCCGGAGGCCTGCCCGCCACTGCCGGCCGCCTGGAGGCCGAGGAGGGCATCCGGGTCTGGGTACTTGCACCCGACGGCACCGACCTGGCCCACCCAGGCGAGGCCCCACCGGATCCCGTGGCCCGGGTGGCCCGGCGAGTCCTGGCTCGCAGGAGGGGCAGGCCCCCCCGCTTCCTGCCCTGGGAAGATCGGCTGCTGGTGGCTCATCGGCTCCGGGTGGGGGATGGACACCCCCTGGTGGTGGTGCTGGCTCTGCCGCGGAGGCCCCCGCTCACGCACCTTGTCCAGGCTCCCACGCTGGCGGTCCGGTTCCTACTTGTTCTCGGGATTGCGACTCTCCTGTGCTGGGTGCTGGCCCGGTACCTCACCACGCCCGTGAGGAAGCTCAGGGAGGCCACGGCGCGGCTCGCCTCGGGAGAGCTGGACGTCCGGGTGGGAGAGACGGTGGGCCGGCGGGGCGACGAGATCGGCGACCTCGCCCGGGACTTCGACCGCATGGCGGAGCGGCTCCAGGAGATGGTGGTGTCCCGGGAGCGGCTGCTTCGCGACGTGTCCCACGAGCTCCGCTCACCGCTGGCCCGGCTCGCCGTGGCCCTGGAGCTGGCCCGGGAGTCGAGACCCGGCGAGACGGAGCCCCTGGACAGGATCGGGCTGGAGGCCGGGCGCCTCAACGAGCTCATCGGCGAGCTGCTGGCCCTCACCCGCCTGGACGAGGCCGGAGGAGGTCGCCGCCGGGAGGCCGTCGACCTGGGCGCCCTGGCACGGGAGGTGGCGGAGGACGCCGGGTACGAGGCCCGGGGCCGCGGCGTGGAGATGCGGGTGACGGTGGAGGGCAGCCCGCGGGTGGTGGGCTCGCCCCCGGAGCTCCGCTCGGCCCTGGAGAACGTGGTGCGGAACGCGATCCGTTTCGGGCCTGCGGGCGGTGCCGTCGAGGTGGACGTGCGTTCCGCGGACGGGGCCTGCACCATGACCGTCCGGGACCGTGGCCCCGGCGTGGCGGAGGACCTGCTGCCGAAACTCTTCGAGCCCTTCGCCACCGGCGAGCCCGCACGGGGGCACGGGGGCGGCAGCGGCCTGGGGCTGGCCATCGCCCGCCGGGCCGTGGAGCTCCACGGAGGGACGATCTCGGCGCGCAACCGGGAGGGTGGCGGCCTGGAGGTCACGATCCGGCTCCCCCTGGCGGGGGCATGAGGGGATTCAGGCCAGCGGGCGCGAGTCCACCTGCTCCCGGATGCGCACGGCGGCGTCCAGGGCCCTCGTGGCGGTGACGCCGTCCACGATGGGGGCCTCCTCCCCCCGGCACGCGGCCAGGAAGGCCTCGTGCTCGGCGGCCAGGGGCTCCCGGGACTTGATGGGAACGGGACGCGGGGCGATCTGCGTCCCCTCCGGGGTCCTCACCAGCCGGGCGCCGTTGACCGTCTGCCCGGCGTAGTCCACCGAGAAGTAGCTGTCCCGGGCGAAGAGCCGGAGCTTCCGGACACGCTCGCCGGAGACCCGGGAAGCCGTGAGGTTGGCCACGAGGCCCGACCCGAATTCGATCCAGGCGTGGCAGAGGTCCACCTTGTCCGTGAGCACCGGCACCCCCACGGCCCGGATCTCCGGCACCGCGTCCCCGGCCACGGCCAGGGTGATCTGGAGGTCGTGGATCATGAGGTCCAGGATCACATCCACGTCCACCGAGCGGGCGGTGAAGGGCGAGAGGCGCTGGGCCTCCAGGTACCGGACCCCCTCGGCCAGCCCGAGCGCGGCCTGCACCGCGGGGTTGTGGTACTCCACGTGGCCCACGGCGAGCACCCGGCCGCGGGACCGGGCGAGCTCCACGAGCTCCACGGCCTCGTCCACGGAGGCGGCGATGGGCTTCTCCACCAGCACGTGGCAGTCGCGCTCCAGCAGGAAGCCCGCCACCTCGCGGTGGCTGACGGTGGGGGTGGCCACCACCACCACGTCGGCCTCCGCCGCCGCCTCCAGCGATCCGAGGACGGGGGCGCCGTGCTCCCCCGTGACGGCCTCGAGCCTCGAGGCGTCGGTATCGAAGGCGCCCAGGAAGCGGACGTCCGGGTTGGCGGCCATGAGCCGGACGTGGTGCCGGCCCAGGTGGCCGACGCCCACCACGGCGGCGGTGAGGCGGGTCGGGGGGGGCGTGCTCATGGGCTGCAGGATAACGCAGCGGCCGGGCAGAGGTACAATCGCCTCCCCGGTGCTCCGTGGCACCGGTGGTGAAGGAGGCCGCCATGTTCGACGTGACGAAGCTGCTCGTGGACGTGTTCGATCCCCAGGAGGGCGAGGTGGTGACCGTCATGGTGGACCTGCCCCACGACGAGATCCCCGACAACCCGCAGTGGCAGGAGCGGCGGCAGATGGCGGAGGAGTGGCGGGAGGCCCTGGCCCGGCTGGGTGCCGAGCGGGGCTTCACCGTGAACCCCATGCTGAGCTTCCCCGCCACCGGGGCCAACAACGCCGACCTCCCCGCCCAGGGCTGGCTGGAGGGCGAGGAGGTGGACCTCCGGAAGGTGCTCCTGGACTCCACCCTGGTGATCGCCATGACCGAGTACTCGGCCACGGCGCCGCTCGCGGCCCTCGCCGAGGAGAAGGAGGACTTCCGGGCGGCCTCCATGCCGGGCGTGCTCCGCCGCATGGAGAAGACCGCGCTGGCCGCCGACTACGCCCGGGTGGCGCAGCGGTGCCAGGCCATCGCCGAGGCCATGGAGGGCGCCGAGCTCTGCGACGTGGAGTTCTCCACGGGCCACCGGTGCTGGTTCGACCTGCGGCACCGGAAGGCCGAGGTGGACGACGGCTTCCTGCCCCGCTTCAAGGAGGGTGACCGCATCATCAACCTCCCCTCCGGCGAGACCTTCATCGTCCCCTACGAGGGGGAGATCGAGGGCGTCCCCTCGTGGACGGCCGGCCAGATCCCGGTGGTGGAGGACGGCGAGATGGTGGTCTTCCACGTGACCGCCAACACCATCCAGCTGCTGGAGGGGGAGGGACCCCTGGCCGAGCGCTACGCCGAGCTCTTCGGCGAGGACCCCGTCAGGGCCAACATCGCCGAGGTGGCCTTCGGCGTCAACGAGAAGGCGGCGGTCACGGGAAACGTGCTGGAGGACGAGAAGGCGGGCTTCCACTGGGCCTTCGGTCGCTCGGACCACCTGGGCGGCGTCTTCGGCGTGGAGGCCTTCCGGTCGCCGGAGACCGTGATCCACCAGGACATCGTCTACGCCCGCGGCAACCCCGTCCAGGTCCGGCACGCGGTGATCCTCCACCCCGGCGATCGCCGTGTGGAGATCATCCGCGACGGCGAGTACCTGCTGTAGGCGCCTTCGGCCGGCGTGCACCGTGACGGTGCCACCCCCATCCACCCGGAGGAAGGGTCGGGGCCCCGGTCCGGGCCGGTGTCCGTGGCCGGGCTATTTTCCTCGCTGCAGGATCTCCAGCTCCTCCACGGTAGGCTGGAAGAAGCAGGCACCGATGGTTCCGGGACCCACGTGGGTTCCGACGATCGGGCCGATCTCGCCCTCGTGGAGCTCCACCACCTCGAAGGCCTCCACGATCGCCTCCTTGAGGCGGCTCCCCCACCGGGGGGCGGAGGCGTGTCCCACGGCCACGAAGACGGGGCGCTCCGGGTCCACCCTCTCGGAAAAGAGGGACACGAGCTTTGGGATCACGTTGTGGCCGCCGCGAACCCTGTCCGTGGGAACGACATCCCCGTCCTTCAGGCCGAGGATCGGCTTGATCTCCAGGAGGGTCCCCAGGAGGGCCTGGGCCTTGTGGATTCGCCGGCCCTTCTGCAGATATTCCAGGGTGTCCACCGAGAACAGCATGTGGTACCGCTTCCGCTGGTCCTCGAGACGGCGGACGATCTCGTCCGCGGAGAGTCCCAGCTCGACCATCTGCCGGGCGATGTGCACCTGGAGGGCAAGCCCCACCGAGATCTGCCACGAGTCCACCACCCGGATGATCGGCAGGGTGGGGAGCCCCGCCTCTTCCCGGAGCCTCTGGTACCCATCGGCGCCACGGGCCACGGCATCCCGTGCCCGCCTCACCGTCTCGGAGAGCTTGCCGGAGATGTGGATGGAGATGATATCCCCGCTGCCGATGAGCTGTTCGTAGGCGCCGACGAATTCTCCCACGCTCGGCGGACTGGTGGTGGGGAGCTTCTGGGATGCCACCAGGCGCCTGTAGAACTGGTCAGGAACCAGGTCGATCCCGTCCTTGAAGACCTGCGACTCGAAGAGGACCGTGAGAGGAACCACCGTGATGCCGTGGCGGCGGGCCTCCGACGGCAGGATATCCGCCGTGGAGTCCGTCACGATGTGGAGCTGTTGCTGCGGCTCCACGAACTGGAGGATCTCCTGGTCCCTCAGGCGAACGATCGCCCGCACCACCTCCAGATCCGGCTCGGGGACCAGGTCGATGAGCTCGGCGAAGTTCCGGGCCTCGCGGATGTACTGCAGGACGGCCCGTTCCGTGGGTGAGTACTCCACGGAGAAGAACCGGTCCCCCATCTTGATGTCCACGCGGGCCTTGAGTCCGGGGAGTCGCCTGAAGAGCTCATCCAGCTGGAGCTTCTCCTCCACGGCATCGGTGACGAGAGAGGCCAGGTCCTGGTCGATGGTTCTTTCCCCCGCAGGCAGATCCAGTGTGATCACGAAGGCACCGCCACGAAGGGAGGCGATCCGGTTGAAGGCCTTGCGTCCGGAGATCGATCCCCAGCGGGCATTCACCACCTCGCCATCCTGGAGCCAGATGCCCACGTCGTCCCTCGCCGAGAAGCTCACCTGGCCGGTGATGATGTGGGACTGGAGCACGCGGAGCAGGTCCCCGATGGAGATCCGTGTGAGGTCACCGCGAAGCTTGTCGATCCCGTCGGAGAGCTCGCCTCCCATGTCCCGGGCCAGCAACAGGAGCCGGACCTGGTGGAGGAGGCGCTCCGGTGACATGTCCACGGAGGGAAGGACGTAAAGACCACTTTCCGGAACGTCGTCGGGGACACGGAGATCGCCGGAGTGCAGAACGAGGAAGGGTGGAAGGTCCAGGCCCGTGGCCTTCAGCCGCCGGTGGAGCTCCAGGGGTTCCCCGCCCTCGAGGCCGGTGTGGACCAGGACGAGGGTCGGATTGAGGCCCGCAGTGAACCGGATGGCCTCCTCGCCGTTGACAGCATTGATGACCTCGTTGCCGCCCTCGTACAGGGCAAGCCCCAGCTTCCGCCGGCGTGTGTCATCACTGTCCACAACAAGGATGGTGGGAATCTCCGCCACAGCTACCTCCCCGGTCTGCAGTATACACAGTGGCCTGCAAGGAACATCGGCGGTGTACACTCCGTGGCGTGAGTGGCCTGGCGAAACGGATCCGGCACGACGCTGTCTACTACCCCGCGAGAGCGCTCCTGGCGGTCGGGGGGCTCTTCCCCCTGCCCATGTCCCGGCCGGTGGGAGCCGTGGCGGGACGGCTGGCACTTCTCCTGGCCGGGACCGACCGGCGGCGTGCCCGGGAACACCTGGCGGTGGCCTTCCCGGAGCTGACGGCCGGAGAGCGCGAGCGGATCCTCCGCCGCACGGCCCGTCACCTGGGGATCACGCTGGCGGAGGTGCTGTGGCTGTGGCGGGCCGCTCCCCGTGACGTGGACCGCCTCGTGGCCACCGAGGGCTTCCACCATCTGGAGGGGGCCCTGGAAGCAGGGCGGGGGGCCGTGCTGATCACCGGGCACCTGGGCAACTGGGAGCTCCTCAACGCGAGACTCTCCACCGCGGGGATCCCCATGAGCATCGCCGTGCGGGAGGTCTACGATCCGAGGCTTCACGTGCTCGCCACGCGCCTGAGGACCCGGTTCGGGACCGAGGTCATCCCGCGGGGAAACGAGGCGGGAAAACGGCTGGCGGCGGCCCTCGGCCGGAACAGGGTGGTGGGTCTGCTCATCGACCAGGATATCCGGGATGTCTCCGGGGTTTTCGTCCCCTTCTTCGGGCGCCCCGCCTGGACCCCCCTGGGAGCGGCCATGCTGGCCATCCGCAACGGTGCGCCGGTGATTCCCGCCTTCGGTCACCGCCGTCCCGACGGGAGCCACCTCGCCCGGGTGCTGCCTCCGCTACCGGTACCCGAGGACGGCTCCCTCCGGGAGAGGATCCGCGACCTGACGGCCGCCGCCACCGCCGCCATCGAGGCGCAGATCCGGGCCCACCCGGAGCAGTGGGTCTGGATGCACCGGCGCTGGAGGACGCGGCCGACCGGGTGAGCAAGGAGCTGGCCACGATCCTGGAAGCCGGGTTCCCGAAGATGGACATGGTCTTCGACCTGGACCGTCTGATCCCCTGCCTGGAGCCGATCCGGGCCCGGATCCAGGAGACCCAGGTCAGGAACGACCCACCGGGGATCCTGATCCGCCACGAGCCGGTCGGCCCGATCATCATCATCGACGGCAGGCCCGGCCGGGAACACCTGGCGGAGACGGGCCTGGCCGAGATCACCGACACCGACTCCGTCCCTGTCACGGCCACGGTCGACGGCGCGAGGTGACGAGCGGCAGCGTCGCGGCGGGGGGTGTGGCCGGCCAGCGGAAGATCCGTGGCGCATCCCGCAGCCCCGGACGCTGGTGATCCGCAGAAGGTGGTGTGGTGCTGTGGTACCCTCCGCGCCATGGGTGGGGAGCTGACACCTGCGGGGCTGCGTGAGCTGGCCCGGGACCTGGCCGGGAGGCTGGAACCGGGTCGGTTGCGGGCGCTCCTGGTGGCCGGGTCGGGACTGAGCCTGGAGGTGCCGGGCTGGGCCGCCGATGATCCGGTGCCCATGGAGGAGATCCTGCCCTTCCCCATCCATCACCTGGAGGGGCACAGCCACACGCTGACCCTCTGGCGGCGGGGCGGCGAGACCCTGATGGTGATGAACGGCAGGCTCCACCTCTACCAGGGGTACAGGCCCGAGGAGGTGGTGGCGCCGGTCCGGCTGGCCGCTCTCCTGGGGGCCGAGACCATGATCGCCACCAACGCCACCGGTGCGCTGGATCCCGCCATCGAGCCGGGGTCGCTGGTGGTCATCGGGGACCACCTCAACCTGCAGGGTGCCAACCCGCTGGTGGGCGCGTGGGGGAGGGAGCTGGGGCCCCAGTTCCCGGACATGTCCAGCGCCTACGATCCCGGGCTGCGCGAGCTGGCCCGTGAGGAGGCCGCAGCGGCGGGCTTCTCCGTGTACGAGGGGGTGTACGCCGGCGTGCTGGGGCCCTCGTTCGAGACGCCGGCCGAGGTCCGCATGCTCCGCCGCCTCGGGGGGACCGTGGTGGGAATGTCCACCGTGCTCGAGGTCATCGCCGCCCGGCACATGGGGATGCGCGTGCTGGTCCTGTCCCTGGCGTCGAACCCCGCCGCCGGCCTGTCACCGGAACCGCCGAGTCACGAGGAGGTCCTGGCCGCCGGGGCCAGGGCCGCCCGGCGCCTGAGGGAGCTCATGGGGCGCCTGATGGTCCGGATGTTCCCGGCGCCCTGAGCCCCGAGCATGCCAGGGATCCGACTCGCCTCGCTGAAGCTCACCGGGTTCAAGTCCTTCGCAGACCCGGTGGCCCTGGACTTCCCGGACCCCATCACGGCCATCGTGGGGCCCAACGGCTGCGGCAAATCCAACATCGTGGATGCCATCCTCTGGGTCCTGGGGGAGCAGAGCCCCTCCCTGCTCCGCGCGAAGACCATGGCCGACGTGGTCTTCTCGGGAACCTCGAGGCGGAAGCCGGCGGGGGCGGCCGAGGTCGTTCTCTCGCTGGTGGGATCCGACGGTCGCTGGGAGGCCACGGGCGGGCGCCTGGAGATCAGCCGCAGGGTCTACCGGAGCGGGCCCTCGGAGTACCGGCTCAACGGGAAGACCGCCCGGCTCAAGGACGTGGTGGACGAGCTGCTGGCGGTGGGGCTTGGGACACGCTCCTACTCCATCATCGGGCAGGACCGCGTGGGCCAGGTGCTCTCGGCCCGGCCCACCGACCGCAGGGTCCTCCTGGAGGAGGCGGCGGGCATCACGCGGTACAAGGCGAGGAAGCACGAGGCGGAGCTCAAGCTGGAGCAGACGCGGCAGAACCTGACCCGCCTGGACGACGTCATCACCGAGGTGGACCGCTCGCTGCGCCAGCTCAAGCGCCAGGCCCGCCAGGCCGAGAGGTACCGGAAGATCGAGGAGCAGCTGGCGCAGCGGTTGCGGGCGCTCCACGTCCTCCAGGCCCGGGCCATGGAGGAGCGCCGTGCCGCCCTGGCCAGGGAGCGGGCCCGGATCGAGACCGAGCTGGCGGCAGCCGCCTCGGCCCTCGGCGGTGCCGAGGCCGACCTGGCCGTGGTGCGCAGGGAGCTGGAGTCCGCCCGCTCGGAGCTGGAGTCCGCCCGCTCCGAGGTGGCCCGCCTCTCCACATCCCGGGAGCGGCTGGAGGCGTTCCTCGAGAGGTCCGCCGATCTCCTGGACAACCTGCGGGCGTCCATCGAGGCCAACCGGGGACGGCTCGGGTCCCTGGCTGCGTCCCGCGCGTCGCTGGAGGAGGAGGCGGCTGCCGCCGCGACCCGGGTCGCCGGCCTCGAGGAGGCCCTGGCGGGGGTGGTGGCGCGGCGCGAGGAGGCCGCCGCCGGCGAGACCGCGGCGAGGGAACGCCTGGAGGCCGCGGACGCCCGGGCCTCGGAGCTCCGCCAGGAGCTGCTCAAGATCATCTCCCTGGTGACGGCCGGCAGGAACCAGCAGCTGGATCTCGAGCGCCAGCTGGACCGGATCTCCTACACCCTGGAGCAGCTGACCGGCGAGATCGAGCGTGCCACGGCGCGCCGTGCGGAGGTCGAGCAGCGGTTCCAGGCCGCCCGCAACGAGGCCGCGGAGGCCGCCCGCGTGGCGGAGCAGGCCCGGGCCCGGCGTGACGAGCTGTCGGAGCGGCGGTCGAGGCTGATGGAGGCCACCGGGGCCGCGGGCCGGGAGGCCGAGGCGCTGGGGCACCGGCTGTGGGAGCTGCGGCACCGGCTGGCGGGGGTGGAGCGGGACCTCGCGCGTCACGCCGCCGCGCTGGAGCAGGTGACCCTGCTGGTTCCGGAGGCGTCGCTGGCCGGGCAGGTGAGCGACTACCTTTCACCCGACCCCGGGGTGGCGGGCGACCTGGACACCGTGTGGCGGGACTGGCTCGAGCTGCCCGTGGTGCAGCTGGAGGAGCTCCCCGGCGCCACCCTGGCGGCGGCCCGGGAGCTGGAGGCCCGCCTCCGCCTCGTGCTGGTGTCGGCCGGGATGGAGCCGCCGGAGCCCCTGGAGGTGGAGGAGGCCGAGGCGCTGCTGCCCCTGGCGGGGATCCCCGCCGAGCACGCGGGATGGCTGCACCGTGTCCTCCCGCCGGCCTTCCGCTGCGAGGACGCCGTCGCGGCCCGCCGGCTCGCCGCCGGGCACCCCGGGGCCGTGTTCCTCGTCCCCGACGGGACGGTGTACCGGGGTGCGTCGGCGGAGCTTCCCACCGCGGGACGCCGGCTCCAGGGCGCGCTGGCCCTGCGGGGCGAGAAGGAGCGCCTGGAGGCGGAGGCGGCCCTCCTGGAGACCAGGGTGGAGAGGGAGCGGGGCCTCCAGGAGTCCCTGCGCACCGAGATGGAGGAGCTGGAGGCGGCGCTGGGCGAGGCCTCGCGGGTGCTGGTGGAGGCCGAGCAGGAGCGGGCCCGGACCGCGGCGGTGGAGCAGTCGCTCGGGGAGGAGCTCGGGCGGCTCGAGCGGGAGCTGGAGTCCCTGGAGGCGGAACGGGAGCGGAACCTCGGGGAGCGGGACGAGGCCGCCCGGCGGCGCGAGCAGGTGGGCCGGGAGGTGGAGGAGCTCGAGCGGCGGGTGACGGATGCGGAGGCGGCCGTGGACGCGGCGGTGGCGACGGTGGAGGAGCGGCGGACGGAGGCCTCCGAGGCGCTTCGCGAGCTGGACCACTGGAAGGCCGAGGAACGGCTCGCGCGAGAGCGGCTGGAGGCGGCCAGGGCGGAGGCCGCCCGGGTGGAGAGCCAGCGGAAGGAGCTCGACGACCGGCTGGAGGCGCTGGACACCGAGTCGCGGCAGCTCGTGGAACGTCTGGAGGACACCGAACGGGAGGTGGTCCAGTCCCGGGCGCGGCTGGTGGAGGAGCAGGGGCTCCTGGCGGGGGCCCGGGAGCAGGAGAGGCGGCTCTCCGAGGGGGTCCAGGAGATCACCCAGCGGGTCGAACGCCTGGAGCGGGAGGTGGCCTCCCGACGGAGCGAGCACGACGCGGTACGGACCCGGCTCCACGAGCAGGAGGTGGAGGAGGCCCGCCTCGCCGCGGAGCGGGAGGCCCTGGAAGGCGCCATCGCGGCCGACGTGGGGGCCTCACTGGAGGAGCTGGCACGGGCCGAGCCCCCCGAGGATGCGGAGGTCGAGGAGCTTCGCGAGGCCGTGGAGGCCGACCGGGCGAAGCTGGAGAAGATGGGGCCGGTGAACCTCCTGGCGCTCCAGGAGGTGGAGGAGCTGTCGGAACGGTCCGGCTTCCTCCACGAGCAGCGGGAGGACCTGGTGGCGTCACTCAGGACGCTCGGCGAGACGATCCGGGAGATCGACGCCACCTGCATGGAGCGCTTCGTGGAGACCTTCGAGAAGGTCAACGCGGTGTTCGCCGAGACCTTCTCCCATCTCTTCGGTGGCGGCACGGCCCGCCTGGACCTCGCGGACGAGGACGACCCCCTGGAGTCGGGCATCCTCATCACCGCCCAGCCGCCCGGCAAGAAGAACCAGTCCGTCCAGCTGCTCTCCGGCGGGGAGAAGGCGCTCACGGCGCTCTCCCTGCTGATCGCGCTGTTCCGCATCAAGCCCTCGCCCTTCTGCATCCTGGACGAGGTGGACGCCCCGCTGGACGACGCCAACGTGGAGCGCCTGGCCGAGCTCGTGCGGGCCATGGCCGACCACACGCAGTTCGTGCTCATCACCCACAACCGGCGCACCATGACCCGTGCCGACGTGCTCTACGGTGTCACCATGGAGGAGGCCGGCGTCTCCAGGATCGTCTCCGTCCGCATGGAGGACATGGCCTGAGTACCAGCTGGATTCCGGTGTGCCCTAGAACTGCTAACATCGGAAGCATGACCTCTGCTGCGTCAAAGCTCCTTGTGGTGGTGGCTGCCATCCCATTGGTGGTGGCAGCGCTTACATTGGACCCGCAGAGTTTCTTCTCAGGGGATGCCGGCATCAAGTACCTCCAGGCGCGGGCCTTCACAGGCCCTGGTGAGTGGCCCAGGGCCATAAGCTGGCCCGCGGCGGACGTGGATCCCGGGATGCGCTGGCTACCGCTCGCCCTGGTTCCCTTGCACGGTCGGCCCGTGTCGTTCTTTTCCTACCCGTATCCCCTGATGGTTGCGGTGCTCGTGCCCGCTGCGGGATATTCTTCGCTTCGGATTGTGTCTATGATTGCGGCACTGCTCGCCGCGTGGTTGACCGGGCTCCTCACCCGACGGTTAGGTGGTGGTCGGGAAACAGCCTGGCTAGCAACAGCAATGGCCCTCGTGGCGACGCCCCTTGCATTTTATGGCGCGGCTATCTGGGAGCACTCCCTCTTCGCGGTGATGTTCCTCAGCTGTCTATTGGTGGTTGCCCGTGCCCTCAAGGAGGAGGCGGTGGGGAGATGGTGGGTACTCGTGGGTTTGCTTGCAGGACTGGCGGGTTGGATTCGATCCGAGGGTTTCATCCTATTGGCACTGGTGGGCATACCTCTGGTGATACTTCGGCGGAGTCGTGTCTGGGCTGCCGCTGTGGCCGCTGGAGGGGCCGTCGGTGGTCTTGTCATTGGGGCTTGGGGCCAGCACCTCACCTTGGGAGCCTGGCTCCCGTTGCACTTGACCGCCCATGTGACACGGCGGGGTGTCTTCTCCGGTCCCTTCCTCGAGACCCGCTGGAGCACGGTCCGGACCATCTTCGCACCCGACCCATGGTGCGCGCTGGCGGTGGCGGCCTGGACCGTGGCGCTGGTGGTGGCGGTGCGGTCCCGGGACGACCGGGCGGCGGCCGCGGCGCGGACGGGGGGCCTGGTGGCGGTGGGATCGGCGCTGGTGGCGGCCGTGGTGGCCCCCGCCGTCCGGGTCCTCATGGGCAGCTCCCCCGCCGAGGCCTTTCCGGTGGCGTCGGCCACGGCGGCGTGGGTGGCCCTCTCGGCGGTTCCCCTGGTGCTGGCCGTGGGCGGGGGATCCCACACGGCGTCGGGAATCCGGGTGCGCCGGGTCGTGGGGTCGGCCGCCGCCCTCTACACCCTGGCCTACGTGGTGGGCAGCCCGCTCGGCGGGGCCTTCCAGTGGGGGGGGCGGATCTTCCTGCCCGTGGCCCTGGTGCTGGCCGCGCTGCTGGCCGCGGGCCTGGGGAGGAAGCTCGCGGGGGACCGCGTCGCAACCCTGGCGGTGGCGGCCGCCGTGGCGGCGGGGGTGGCCGTCCAGCTCCTGGGCCTGGCCTTCCTGGCCCACGTCACACGGGGCCACCGGGAGTTCACCCGGACCCTGGAACGCACCACCGCGGACGGCGAGGTCGTGGTCACGGACACCCACTATCTCCCCGAGCTGGGGGCGCCGCTCTGGGAGAGGCGCCGGTTCCTCCTCCTCCGGGGCCCGGAGGACCCCCCCGACCTGGTGGCGCGCCTCGCCGGGGCTGGAATCGGGGAGTGGACCTGGGCCTCCTGCGACGATTCCAACCTCGGTCTGACCGCCCCGGTGCGGGCGGCGGCCGCCGGCGGGGGCTGGGAGATCACGGCCCTCCGGACGGTGCGGACCGGCGGAAGGACCCTGACCCTGCTCCGCTTCAGCCGGCCGGGGTCCCCGACCGGTCCAGACGGCTGACCTCCACGACCGTGCCGTCCCCGTCCCGCCGGCAGGTGATCTCGACGGTCCCGTCGGCCAGGGGCTGGCGGAACACGGAGCGGACCACCCTGGCCCCGGACAGGATGTCGGCAGCTTCCTCCAGGGACGGAGTCTCCCCCACGGTGCAGTCGTAGAACCCCCCGGCCTCCAGCGAGGCCACCGTGCAGGCCCGCTGGGGGTCGCCCAGGGGCAGCATGGCGAGGTCCTCGGCGGCCGCACCGGCCGCACCGAGCACCAGCATCGCCGTCACCAGAAACCTGCCCGTCATGCCGCATCTCCATCGTGTCGCCCGGCGCCACTGTACCACCCGGCGGCCGCCGGCCCGGACGTTCGTGAAACGTGAAACGTGAAACGTGAAACGAAAGAGGGTGAGGACGTTGGGACGTGAGGAGGTTGGGAGGTTAGGACGTGAGGTCGTCAGGACGTCCACTCGCGATTCTGTGCAGGCCCGCGAGGTACGGCAGTCCACCCGGGCTTTCCTCTTCACCCTGCACTTTTTCACCTCTTCACCTCCTCACGCCCTCACGTCCTGACTTTCTCCAGGGACCGCGGCGCCGCCGCCCTCCGCCGCCGTTCCCCGCCATGGGCGCGTTACAATCTTCCGGCGTCCCCACGGGGGCGCCGGGAGGTTCTGCATGGCTGAAGAGGCTGCGGTGCTCACCGCCATGTCCGCCGCCATCGGGGAGGAGGACTGGGACCGCGTGGAGGAGCTCTGGCTGGATGCCCTCGGTGGCGATCCCATCCCCGTGGGCGGGCTGCTCGAGGCCCGCCGCCTCCTGTGGAAGGCCGGGCGGAAGAGCCAGGCCCGGACCCTCCTGGAGCTCCTGGCGGAGTCGCTGGAGGAGCGGGGTGACGCAGAGGGTGCGCTGGCCGCACTGCGGGAGCTGGTCCGGCTGACGGAGAAGCCCGGCGAGGAGCTCCAGGGGAGGCTGGAGGCGGCGCTGCGGCGGGTGCGGGAGGGGAGCCCCTCGCTCGAGAAGGTCCTGGAGGCCAACCCCATCCGCGGGGCGCGGAAGCCGCTCGAGGCGCTGGAGACGGTGGAGCGGTGGCTGGACCACGACGAGGGCACGGTGGTGGAGGTTCGCGGCCAGGGCGTGGGCCGGGTGGCGGACGTGAACCTGGAGCTCGACTCCCTGAAGGTGGACGTGGGAAAGGCCCGCCCGGTCACGGTGCCGTTCGGGGCGGTCTCCAAGTACCTGAGGATCCTCCCGGAGGGCTCGTTCCTCCACCGGAAGGTGACGGACCCCGAAGAGCTGGCCGCCTTCGTGGAGGCGAAGCCGGGCGAGGCGCTCGTGGAGGTCCTGGAGAGCCTGGAGGGCCCGGCGGACGTGGCCGCCATCAAGGAGGCACTGGACGGCCTCCTGCCCCCGGCGCGGTGGACGGCCTGGTGGGGGAAGGCGAGGAAGCACCCCCGTGTGGTGAGCTCCGGTTCCGGCTCGCGGCTCCGCTACACCGTGGCCGCGGAGGCAGGAGAGGCCGCGGAGGCCCTCCTCGGGGAGCTGCGCTCCACCCCGCCGCAGGACAGGCTCCCGCTGGCCCGGCGCCTGGCGGCGCGGGGGCGGGACGAGGCCCGGGCCGTGGCGGAGATCCTCGAGGCCTCGCTCTCCGGGCTGGAGGCCTCGGACCCGGGTCTCGCCTGGGAGACGGCCCTCTACCTCGAGGGCCTGCCGGGAGCCGGCGAGGCCGCCCTGGCGTGCCGGGATCGGCTCGTGGCGGCCACGCCCCCGCTGGAGCTGTTGCAGGGTGTGAAGGAACGGACGGCACGGCTGCAGGGCCTGAAGGCGTACCGGGAGGCACGGCCGGACGGGTGGCCCGAGATCTGGGCCCAGTGGCTCCTCCACGAGGAGCACCCGGCGGTGCTCGACGAGATCGCCACCGCCCTGGTGGCGGGGGGGCGGGAGGACCTCCTGGACGCCTCCCTGGAGGTGGTGTTCCGGAACCCCGTGACCCATGCCGGTCAGTTCATCTGGGCCTGCGAGGCCATGGTGCGGGAGGACGCGCCGGAGCCACTGGCCCGCCGCATGACGCCGTCGGTTCTCGAGCGGCTCCCGGACACGCTGACCCGGAAGGAGTTCTCGCCGTACCGCTCCCGGGCCAAGGCGCTCCTGGACGGCGGGCAGGTGGCGGTCCGCCTGATCCTGGAGAGGGCCACGCCGGAGCAGGCCCGGCGGTTCGTGGAGCGGGTGCGGCGGGCCAGCGGTGTGGAGCCCCAGCGGGTGCGCCTCCTGGAGCAGGCGCTGGCCCAGATCAAGGGGCGCGAGCCCCAGCAGGTGGACACCTCGTCGCTGCTCGTGGCGACGCAGGAAGCCGTGGAGGCCAGACGGGCCGAGCTCAAGCAGCTGCTGGAGGTGGAGATCCCCAGGACCCTCAAGGGCATCAACGCGGCGGCCGCGGAGGGGGACCTCCGGGAGAACTTCGAGTACCACATGCTCCGGGACCGGCAGGAGCTCCTCTCGGCGAAGGCCGCGAAGATCCAGCGGGATCTCGGGCGGGTCCTGGTCCTCGAGCCCGGTGCGGCGGACACGTCGAGCGTGAACATCGGGACCGTGGTGCACCTGGAGGCGGAGGACGGAACGCCCCTGGAGCCCCTGACCATCCTGGGTCAGTGGGACGCGGACGTGGAGCGGAGGATCTACGCCAACGGGAGCGGCCTCGCCCAGAGGCTCCTGGGCCGGAAGGTGGGCGACACCGTGGAGGTGGACGGCGTGAGCGCCCGCATCACCCGGATCGAGGCCTGGCCCGCCTGAGCCGTCCATCCATGAAACGCGAGCCCGTTGCAAGAGTCCTGGATCGAGGTGGATTCCCGCGGCATCGGTCCCCACTCCTCCCCGGGCGGGCGGGAGTCCCCTACCGCACCGGGTCCGTCTTGCCCTCGGCCTGGTAGGCCTTCAGCCAGCCCCTGACGCTGCCGGTGAGCAGCAGGATGGAGAGCAGGTTGGGGATGGTCATGAGCCCCAGGGCCACGTCACCGAAGCTCCAGACCAGCTCCAGCGAGTAGACCGCCCCCAGGAAGTGCATCACGCAGAAGAAGACCCTGTAGGGCGTGATCCACCGTGGGCCGAAGAGGTAGAGCACCGAGCGGTCGCCGTAGTAGGACCAGCTGATGGCGGTGGACAGGCCGAAGAGGAAGACCGCCAGGGTCACCAGCAGGTGCCCGTGGCCCCCGGCGATGGACCCCAGCCCCCGCTGGAAGGCCCAGGCCGTGAGCGGCGAGCCGTTCTGTGCGGCCCTCCCCTCCAGCACCAGGGATCCCTTCACGGGCCGGCCCTCCCCGTCCAGGAGCCGGGCCGAGGCCACGTCCCCCGGCCGGTCCCCCGGGATCTCCAGGAAGCCGGAGAAGGCCCCCTCCACCCGGTGGAGCACGGGGTCGGCGGCGAGAAGGAGCCGGGCGTCGTCCACGGTGGCATGGTTCCGCACCAGGACGAGGCCGTCCACCTGGCCGTCCCGCACCGCGAACCGGCCGGCGGCCATGTCCTCCTCGCGGACCACGCCGCCGGGCTGGACCTCCGCCCCCGGCACCATGGCCGTCACCGCCGCCTGCTGGTTGAGCACCACCCGCTGCTCCTGCTTGTCGTGCCACACGCCGGTGGTGAGGATCACCAGGGCCGTCATGGTGCAGATGAGGAGGGTGTCGATGAAGGGCCCCAGCATGGCCACCACGCCCTCTCGGATGGGCTCGTCGGTCCTGGCCGCGGCGTGGGCGATGGGTGCCGAGCCCTGGCCGGACTCGTTGGAGAAGAGCCCCCGCTTGACGCCCCAGGTGAGCATGAAGATGAAGCCCGCCCCGGCGAAGCCCCCGATCCCGGCCGCCGGCGTGAAGGCCGACGCCACGATCTGGCCCAGGGTCCCCGGCACGGAACGGAAGTTCACCAGCAGCACGGCCAGGCCCGAGCCCACGTAGAGCGCCGCCATGAAGGGCACCAGCCTGGAGGTCACCCGGCCGATGCGCCGGATCCCGCCCAGGATCACCGCCGCCACCAGGGAGGCCATCACGAGGCCCGTGATCCAGGTGGGGATCCCCAGGTCTTGGCGGAACTGGTCGGCCACGGTGAAGGACTGCACCGCGTTGCCGGAGCCGAAGGAGGAGATGACGGCGAAGGCGGCGAAGGCCACCGCCAGGGGCCTGAAGGCCTTCCCCAGCCCGCGCTCGATGGAGTACATGGGGCCGCCCGCGGCCGAGCCCCCGGGAAGGATGATCCGGTAGCGGATCCCCAGGGTGCACTCGGTGAACTTCAGTGCCATGCCGAAGACCGCCGTCACCCACATCCAGAAGACGGCGCCGGGCCCGCCATAGTGGATGGCCGTGGCCACGCCGGCGATGTTGCCGATGCCCACGGTGGCGGACAGCGCCGTGGTGAGCGCCTGGAAGTGGGAGAGGTCCCCATCGTGCTCCGGGTCGTCGTAGTCGCCGCGAACCACCCGGAGCCCGTGCAGGAAGAGCCGCACCTGTACCCAGCCGAGCCTGAACGTGGTGACGATTCCCGTCCCCACCAGGAGCACGACGATCAGGGGCAGCGCTTCCGGCCACCCCCACACGATGTCGTTGAGGCCGAAGATCACCTCGCGCGCCAGCTCGTACAACCGACCCATGTGCCTCCCCCGCCCCCGTCTCCGGGACCACCGCCACATGGTACACGACACGCAGAGGTATCACGATCTGAGACAGGCACAGCATGCCCATCGGCACCGCTGCTATAGTTCATTGCAGGAGCGGACACTCCCGTGGAGGGTCGTGCCGGGGAGGGTCCGCGGGGAAATCCGGAGAAACCATCCAGGGAGCAGAACGTGTCCCTCACGGGAAACCTTTCCACCATGTCGATCACGGAGGTCCTGGAGTGGCTGTCGCTCAGCCGCAAGAGCGGAACCCTCGTGGTCAACGGCCCGCGGTTCACCAAGAAGCTCTACCTCATCAACGGGGAGCTGGTGGCCATCTCCTCCGACAATCCCCGGGAGATGATCGGCCGCTACCTGGTGGGCAGCGGCTACCTCGGGCCCGACGAGCTGGACTACCTGGTGGAGATGCAGGACCACTTCCGCATCGCCCTGGGCGAGCTGGCCGTCAAGCTCGGGCAGATCCCTCGCGCGGACATGGACCGGCTGCTCCAGATCCAGACCGACGAGTCCCTGGCCGATCTCCTCGCCTGGAACCAGGGCGACTTCAGCTTCCTGGAGGACGAGCTTCCCCCCAACGAGCTGGGCCGGGTCAAGCTGGACGTCCGCCACGCGCTCATGGAAGGCGTCCGCCAGCACGACGAGCGGTGCCGGATGCGGGACGTGGTCCCCAATGCCCACCACGTCCCCCGCCTGGTCCGCACACCGGAGGTCTCGAAGCTCTCCGACGGCGAGCGGGCCGTGATCCGCGCCATGGACGGCGTCAGGACCATCGAGGAGATCGCCCTCAGGGGAAGGGTCACCGAGTTCACCGCGCTCTCCCTCGTGTACAGGGGCGCCAGGGAGGGCTGGCTCGAGGTGGGTCCGCCACCCCCCGAGCTGGAGGCCGCCGATCCCCTGGCACGCTTCGCCTGGAAGGACGTGGCCGACGAGATCCGCGAGAACGTGGAGAGGAAACACCTGCTCGACGCCCTGGACGGCGTGAACACCCTCAGGCAGAAGTACGGCGATGACCCGGCGGCCAAGGACTTCGCCTTCGAGATCGAGAAGGAGGTCGAGGACCTGCTCCACTCTGACGAGCTCGGCCCCACCGCGCTCCTCGCCCCCACCGTCGACCAGCGCCAGCTCATGAAGCTCCAGATCCCACCCACCCTCGGATTCGTCCTGTCCCGGGTGGACGGGCGCTACTCGGTGGAGGAGGTCCTGCGCCAGCTCCCCGGAAACCGCCTGGCCAACCTTGCCCACCTTCACGAGCTGCTCCGCCGCGGGCTTCTCCGAGCCCAGGGGGTCCACTCGGTCCTCAGGTACGACGACCCCGGCAGCCCGCCACGGGGCTGAGCCCCCCACGCCTCGGGTCGGACGCCGCCGGGTTCCCTCTGCGTGCGTGCCCCCCCCGGTTTCCGGGGTATAATCCGCCGCCTGAGGAGGTGTCCATGCGACCACTCGCTCTCACCGCGATCCTTTTCCTGACGGCTGCCCTGCTCGCCTGCGGCGGCGGGCAGAAGACCGCCCCGACGGACCGGCAGGCCCAGGCTCCCGACACGATCCCGGCAAGGACCATGGACGAGGCCATGCAGAACATGCCCGACGACGACGCCCACGCCGGCCTGCGTTCCGGGGGCATGGGCATGGGCGGCATGATGGGTGGCACCATGAACCGGAGCATCCACCTGGACGACGCCATCGCGGCCTCGTGGAAGGCCGTCCGCGTCCGGGTGGAGAACCTCGACACGGGCACGAAGGAGACGGTCACCGTGCCGCTGGGAAAGGCCACGCCCCTCGGTGACACGGGCCTCACGATCACGGCCGAGGTCTTCGTTCCCGATTTCGTGATGGACGAGAACGGGATCACCTCGCGCTCCGCCGACCCCGACAACCCCGCCGCCCGCGTGACCATCACGGAGGAGGGACAGCCGGAGTTCACGGGGTGGCTCTTCGCCTCCATGCCGGACATCCACCCCTTCCCCCACGAGCACTACCGGGTGACGCTGGTGGATGGCATCCCGGCGAAGTAGCGCCGGACCTGCAACGAGTGACCACACGGTGGGGGCACCCCCGCCGTTCTTCATGGGTGATGACGCAACGAGGTGAAGAGTGAAGGCCACCCGCCCACCCGGCGGAAGCAGGGGCGAGGGGGTGCGGGGGTGCGACACCCACCCACCCGTGCGAGGTGCGAGGGACACGGCCACGGTCGCGGACCGGGTCGGGGCCGGGGTCGCGGACACGGACACGTCCCACCTCGGGTCCACGCCACCTGCGGTGGCTCAGAGCATCTTGTAGCTCTTCAGCAGCAGGGTCGGCGAGAGCGCCCGCTGGCGGAAGCGGCGGGTGCCCATGAGGCTCAGCATGGCCGAGATCTTCTGCCTGCCCCGGAGGTAGAGCGCGGGCATGGCCACCTCGATGAAGTGCGCGAAGTCCTCGTCGTAGGGGTAGTACCAGGGCGCCGCCTTCCGGCCTCCCATGTCCCGGGCCACGTACTTCACGTTCACCATCTCGTGGAAGCCGAAGGTGCCGTGGGCCCTCCCGATGCCGCTCTCCTTCACGCCGCCCCACATGCCACTGGGCTCGGCGAAGACCACCACGTGGTCGTTGACGGTGACCACGCCGGCCTCGAGCTCCCGCTCCAGCCGCTCCGCCACCTCCGCCGAGCGGGTCCAGCCCGAGGCGGTGAGCCCGAAGCGCGAGGCGTTGGCCCGGGCGATGGCCTCGTCCAGGTCGGCCACCCTGACGATGGGCAGCACGGGGCCGAAGGTCTCCTCCCGCATCACCTCCATCTCCCCGGTCACGTCCACGAGCACCGTGGGCGGGTAGTAGAGGCCCTTCCCCTCGGGGAGCTTCCCGCCGGTGAGCGCCCGCGCCCCCGCGGCCAGCGCCTGCTCCACCTGGGCCGCCACGATGTCCCGCTGGCCCCGGGTGGTGAGCGGCCCCAGGTCGGTCCCCACCTCGGAGGGGTCCCCCACCCTGAGCTCGCCGGTGAGCTCCACGATGCGTTCGACCAGGGGTTCGTGGAGCTCCTCCACCACGTAGGCCCGCTCGATGGAGGCGCAGGTCTGGCCGCTGTTCATGAAGGCGCCCCACACCAGCCCCCGGGCCGTGCGCTCCAGGTCGGCGTCGGCGGCCACCACGGCGGCGTCCTTGCCCCCCAGCTCCAGCTGGGCCGGCACCAGGCGGTTCGCGCAGACCCGCGCCACGTGCCGCCCGATGTCCACCGAGCCGGTGAACAGCACCTTCACCACGTCGGGGTGCTCCATGACGGCGTCGGTGGCCGAGCCGGGGAGGGCCACCGCGTTGATGACGCCCGGCGGGAAGCCCGCCTGACGCGCCAGGTCCGCCAGCATCAGGCCCGTGAGCACCGTGGCCGAGGCGGGCTTGAAGACCACCGTGTTGCCCGCCGCCACCGCGGGGACGATCTCCGCCATGGGGATCCCCACCGGGTAGTTCCATGGCGTGATGATGGCGATCACCCCCAGCGGGTCGAAGCGGTAGCCCGCCCGCCAGTGGGCAAAGAGCACCTGCTGGGGGTCCTCCGGCCTGAAGGCCAGGAGCCTGTGGAGCTTCCGGGCGGTCCACGAGAGGGCCTCGCAGGCCGGGAAGATGTCCACCAGGCGCGCCTCCAGCACGGGCTTGCCGCCCTCCAGCGAGACCAGCTTCGCGAGCTCCCGCTCCCGATGGACCAGCAGCTCGAGCCACCGGGCCAGCAGCCGCTGGCGCTCCGCCACCGGGGTCCGGGACCAGGGCCCGAAGGCGGCCCTCGCGGCCTCCACCGCCCGGACCGCCCCCCCGGTGTCCAGCGCAGGAACCTCCGCGATGGTCTCCTCCGTTGCAGGGTTGATGGAGACGATGGAGCCCGGGCCCGCCACGTCCTCGCCACCGACGATGGAGTGGATCTGGAAGCTCATGGGAGGATTCTACCCCGGCCGTCCCCGGCACGGGCCGGGGCACGGGAGACCCGGCGGGAGGAGGTTCCTCTCCGCCGGGTCCGCGGGTCATCCGCGGAAGATCATCTCTTCATGGGGATCGTCGTGGCGTCGTTCGTCCGGCTGTCGATGACCGAACCGTAGGCCCAGACGCCGGAGCCGGAGCTGACGATGATCTTCGCGTATCCACCGTAGACGTTGGTCCCGAACCGCCTGGAAAACGGCTGGGAATCCTGGTAGTTCTTCCCCGCACCCACCGAGAAGCCGTAGGATCCCACCAGCCGCCCGTCGTCGTCGTGGAGCTCGATGGTGCCCGAGGCGGTGGTGCCGCCCATGTTCACGAGACCGATGTTGGAACGGTAGTTCCATCCCTGGATGAGCTGGGGAACGATGGCGGACTGCCCCGCTCCGATCCCGTCCGCGGCGGTCAGGCCATCCATGAACTGGCCCACGGTGGACCCGTCCGCGGCCTCGGAGTAGATCCGGGAGCCCACCATGGCGGGCTGATCGGCGGTCACCGACAGCGAGCCGGACCCGGTGACCGAGAGCTGCCCCAGCAGGTCCACGAACATGGCCTGGGCACCGGGCTGGATGGGCTGGCTCGCCTCGGCCGTGATGGTCTGGCTCCTCGTCCGGATGACGAAGGTGGGCCTGACCGCGGCGGAGCCCATGTTGAGGAAGGCGAGGTCGGAGCGCCACTGGCTCCCCGCGGCACCCGAGGCATGGACCACCACCGGGATCCAGAAGATCCCGGATTCGCCCCCGCCGCCCCCCTGGAGCATCTGGTAGGCCGCCATGCCGTCCATGACCCTCCGGGTGACGCCGTTCCGGGAGTCCGTCACGGCATGGCCCGTGGCGGTGAGCGCGCTCCGGAGCTCCGCCGGCGTGGTGGAGGGCCGGAGCGAGAGGATCTGGGCGGCGAGGCCCGCTGCGTAGGGAGCCGCGGCCGAGGTCCCGCCAAACTGGTACTCGTAGCCCCCGCCCATCTTCGTGGTCTGGCACATGTGGGCCGGCCCCAGGATGTCCAGCACGCTTCCGGAGTTGGAGTAGCAGGTGATCATGAATGCCGCCGTGGAGTGGTCGGTGCACCCCGAGGGCGTGCAGTTTCCCTCCTCGAACCCCACGCCCCCGAAGCTGGCGTCGTAGACGGCCCCCACGGAGATGGCATGGGTAATGCAGGCGGGGAACGAGATTCCGTCGCTGCACCCGTCGTTGCCCGAGGCCACGAAGATGGCGATCCCGGCGTCCATGAGCTTCTGCATGGCGGTGGTCATGGTGGGCATGCTGTCGTCACAGGTCCCCGACATGGGGGCGTTGCCACCCAGCGAGAGGTTGACCACGTGCAGGCCGCCGAAGTTGTCCCGGTTGGTGTAGACGGAGTCGAGGGCATCCACCACGTTCGAGTAGGAACCCTCGCCATTCGACTCCAGGACCTTGAGGGTCCAGAGGTGCGCCTTCCGGGCCATCCCGGCTCCGGTGCCGGCCACGATCCCGGCACACGCCGTCCCGTGGCCGCCGTCGTCATAGCCGGCCACATCGTCCTCCTGGGTGCCCGTGAAGTCGCCGCGGGCCACCACCGTGCTCCCCCAGGGGAGCTCGGGATGGTTCCAGTCGATGCCGGTGTCGAGGATCGCCACGCCGATGCCGTCACCGTCCCCACCCGCGCTCCGGAGCTCGGGCGACCTGATCATGGCACCGCCCTCCGCCCTGAAGGCGTGTACGGGAAAGTCGAGCTCGATGGCCCGCACCATGGGCAGTGCGGCCACCTCGTCCAGCATGTCGGAGGGCATCTCGCCCACCACGGCCGGGATGTTGACCAGGCCCCTTCTCGCCTCGAAGCCCGCAAGCGAGGCCTTCGCCACGAACTCGTGCTCCAGGGCCGCCACGGCCAGACGGTGCGCGGCCTCGTCCATGCTCCGGACCAGCTGCTGGGAGACCACGGCCCCCCGCGGCTCCACGAGGAGCACGATGACCTTCATGGGGCTCCCCATGGGGACCTTCGCGGCCTCCAGCTGGAGCGTGGGGGTGATCTTCTCGGCCGGGACGCGGTGGTCCGGCGTCCACGCGACCTGGGACATCACGCCCGCGGGCGGCGAGGCCAGCGGGTCGGGATGGGGCAGCAACACGGGCCGTCCGGCGCTGGCCGCCAGGGGCAGCAGGACCAGGATCGCCAGGACGGGAACGATGGACCGGAGAGAGCTGTGCTTCACGATATCCTCCTGCACGCCGAACCGGCCCATCCGGGGCGCCAGGACCGGTTGAAGCGATCGAGATGTTCCCATTGTAAACCCGCAGGCGGCCGGCCTTCGCCGCACCGGCCGTCCGGCGGTCACTCCTCCCTGCGGAACACGTGGTGGGCGGAGGCCTGGTCGGCGGGCAGGAGGATCATCTCGCGCACGTTGACGTGGGGTGGCCGTGTGGCGCAGTAGAGCACGGCGTCGGCCACGTCGTCCGCGGTCAGTGGTGTGAACCCCCGGTACACGCCGCGGGCACGCTCCTCGTCGCCGTGGAAGCGCACCACGGAGAACTCCGTCTCCACCATGCCCGGGTCCACGGAGGAGACACGGACCCCCGTCCCCAGCAGGTCCATGTCCATCCCCCGCGTCAGCGCCGCCACCGCGTGCTTGGTGGCACAGTAGACCGCGCCACCGGGGTAGACCTCGTGGCCCGCAATGGACCCGATGTTGATCACGTGGCCCTCGCCGCGTTCCACCATTCCCGGAACCACGGCGCGGGTCACGTTGAGCAGGCCCTGCACGTTGGTGGCGATCATCTCGTCCCAGTCCGCGTGCTCCCCCTCCTGGACCGGCCCGAAGCCCCGCGCCAGCCCGGCATTGTTGACCAGGATCCCGATGGAGGACCACGCCTCCGGAAGGGAGGCGAGCCCTTCCTCCACCGCCTCCCGGTCCCTCACGTCGAACTGGAGGGTCAGTGACTCCACGCCGTGGTCCTCCCGGATCCGGTTGGCCAGCGCCTCGATCCTCTCGAGCCGGCGGGCCACCAGGATGGGACGGGCACCCGCAGCCGCGAAGGCCGTGGCGCAGGCCGCACCGATCCCGGCCGAGGCCCCCGTGACGAGCACGATCTTTCCGCGAATCTCCATGGTCACCTCCTTGACCTCATCCCGACACCGGCCGGAGCAGGACCCTGATGGGCGCGGCCTCCGCTGCCGCAAGCGGCAGGGGCAGCCCCACCATCTCGTACAGTCCCGGCCCCACCCCCGCCAGCTCCAGGCCCTCGATCCACGTCATGTCACGTTCCGCCAGGGCCCTGTGGGCCGGGAGCTCCTTCGAATCCGGGGGGTCCACGGACGGCGTGTCGAGCCCCACGAGGACCACGTTCCGGTCCGCCAGCCACTCCACGAGCGCCACCTCCAGGCCCGGAAAGCCCCCCGGAAACTCCGTCATCCCTGCGGGGCAGCACCCGGTCCGGAAGAACACCCGGCACGCAGCCGGAACCCAGCCGGCCGGCAGGTCCTCCCGCCGGATCCGGCCCCCGTGCCCGGGTGTCTCCACCACCTCCACCGGGCCCAGGAACCGCTCGAGGGGGATCTCCTCCAGTGACGCCCCACCCTCCATCACGTGGAGGGGGGCATCCACGTGGGTCCCCACGTGGCAGGTGGTCTGGAACCACGAGATCACGAGGCCACCCTCGCTCCTCCGGTGCATCTGGAAGGGCCGGTCGCCCGGCCAGACGGGAAGGCCGTCCTTCAGGGGCCGTGAAACGTCCACCCACCCCCGGCCGGCCTCAGCTCCCATGGTCCTCCCGCTCCACCGCCGTGGAGGGCCGGGCGGCGATCTGCCGGCGCAGGTCCCGGATGAAGGCCTCGGGGTCCAGGATGGGCTTGGTGACGTAGTCGTTGGCCCCCGAGGCGAAGAGGTAGCGCTCGGCGTCGCCCCGCATGGCGTGGGCGCTCACCAGGACCACGGGGAGGGTGGCACCCCGTTCCAGCCGGCGGATCCGTCGGGTGAGCTCGATCCCGTCCACCTTCACGCCCCCGACCCGGGTGTTGCTCAGGGAGACGTCCATCACCGTGGCGTCCACCTGTCCGGTGCCCACGAGATCCAGGACCCGGTCTCCGTCATCGGTCACGGTGACCTCGAATCCCCCCAGGTCGGAGAGGATCGTCTCCATCAGGATGGCATTGGCGGGATCGTCTTCCACGACCAGGACGCGGCTCACTCCTCCTCCTCATCCGGCGGGCGGCTGACCCGGAAACGGTTCGCGCCCCATGCTACCACCACCCCCCGCGGGTCCGGTGGACGGTTCAGGCGCCGAGGGGATCGTCCAGCGTGTTGAGGAGATCCTCGCGGGCCGCACCGGCCTTGCGTGCGACGGCCAGACCCCAGCGGAGGTCGGCGAGGCCGCCGGTGGCGTGGGCGTCCGGGTCGATCACGAGCTTCACACCGAGCTCCAGCGCCCTCCTGGCGTTCCTCCAGTCCAGGTCGAGCCGGTGGGGATTGGCGTTGATCTCCACCGCCACGCCGTGCTCGGCACAGGCCTGCAGGACGGCCTCCAGGTCCAGGGCGTAGCCCGGCCGGGCCAGGAGGAGCCTCCCCGTGGGGTGACCCAGGACCCGGCAGCGGGGATCCCTGACCGCGGCGAGGATCCGCCGGGTCTGGGCCTCCCGGTCCAGGTGGAAGGCCGAGTGGACCGAGGCCACCACGTGGTCGAGGCACTCCCCGCAGCCCTCCGGAACGTCCAGCGTGCCGTCGGGCAGGATATCGGCCTCGAGACCCGAGAACACCCTGAGCCGGCGGCCCTCTCCACCCGCGTTCCAGGCCGCGATCCGCGCCGCCTGGCTCCCCAGGCGCTCCGCGTCGAGGCCGTTGGCGTAGTGGGCGGCCGGGGAGTGGTCGGCGATCCCCAGCCAGGACCATCCGAGCTCCAGGGCCGCACGGGCCATCTCCTCCACGGTGGCCGTGCCGTCGGAGTCGGAGGTGTGGTTGTGGAGCGCGCCCCGGATATCCTCCGCGGTCACGAGTTCGGGAAGCGCCCCGGCTGCGGCCCGCTCCAGCTCCCCCTCGCCCTCCCGGAGCTCCGGCGGGACCCACTGGAGGCCAAGCCGGTCGTAGATCCCCTCCTCGTCCTCCCCCGCCACCCGCTCGTCCCCCGAGAACAGACCGTCCGCAGCGAGCCGGAGCCCCCCGGAGACCGCCCGCTGCTCGAGCGCCTCCAGGTGGGCCCCGCTGCCCGTGGCGGCCACCAGGGCCGCCCCCGCAGCGGAGGGCGGCGCCACGGTGACCCGGACCGGGAGACCGCCCTCCGTCCGGCCCTCCCACAGGGCGCCCCCGGCCGGCACCGGCTTCAGGCCACACCCCTCGAGTACCGCCCCGGCCGTCCCCTCACCCACCACCACGAGTTCCAGGAACCCCACCGTCTCGGAGCCCCGGCGCAGCTCGCCGGCGACCATCACCCGGTCCACCCCGCCCCCCGCCCCGAGCTCCCGGGCCAGCCCCTCGGCCTCCGACCACGCCTCGTCCACCAGCCACCGCTCCCGCGCCCGCAGCAGGAACCGGACGGCCTCGAGCACGCTGGCCTGGGAGGCCGGCCCGAAGCCGGGAAGCTCCACGAGGCGGTTCTCCAGGCAGGCGTACTCGAGCTCTCCCGGGCTCTGGATGCCCAGCTCCCGCCAGAGCGCCCTCACCCGCTTGGGCCCCAGTCCCCGGACCCGGAGGAGCTCCCGGACGCCCTCCGGCGTCCTGTCCATCAGGTCCTGGAGCAGGGCCGGCGTCCTCCCCTCCACGAGCTCGCGGAGGAAGGCCGCGGTCCCCCTGCCCACGCCCTTCACCTCGAGGATCCGCCCCGAGGTCACCAGCTCCTCCAGGTCCCCCTCCAGGCGCTCGACGGATCGCGCCGCGTTGGCGAAGGCCCGCACCCGGTGAGGGTTCTCCCCGTGGAGCTCGAGCAGCGCGGCAACGGTCCTGAGTGCCCGCGCAGCGTCCTTCCTGTCCATGGTCATGGGACCTCCCGGGCCCGGCCGCCACGAGCCGGCGCCGGGCCCCCTTCATGGTATAGTCAACCTTGCTCAATGGGACTGTTCAGCCGCTTCCGATCGAGCCTCACCTACCCGATTGTCGGCACCCTCGTCCTGGTGACGGTGGTTCCGGTGGTGGTGGTGGGGTGGCTCCTGGCCGCCAGCAACCGCGATCACCTGACGACCATGGAGAAGCAGTACCTGACCCGGCAGGCCGTGAGCCTCGCCAACGAGGTCTCCCTCTTCTTCGAGCGGCACCGCTCCCAGCTGGAGAGCACGGCCCATGCCCTGGGTGCGGGCAGGCCGCTCAACGAGGAGGCCTACGCCAAGCTCGTGGCCCAGGTGGCCGGCCAGGATTCGGCCTTCCTCGAGATCCAGGCGTCGGACACGAAGGGAGCCGGCGGATTCGCCCGGAACCGTGACCTCCAGCCCTCCGTGAGCGAGGCCCTGGAGCGCCTGGCCGCGAGGATCCGGGAACGCGTCCTCGAGGGCGAGGAGGTGGAGGACCTCCACGAGCGGATCGACGGCCTGGACAGCGGTGTGGCGGTCTTCGGCTTTCCCCTGCGCTCGGAGAAGGGCCGGGTCTGGGGGACGCTGCTCGGGATCCTCGACCTGGGGCCCCTGGAGGACCGCCTGCGGGACAAGGCCCTGGCCGGCCTTCTCATCACGGTGGTGGACTCCGAGGGCAGGCCCGTGATGGCATCCAGGCCGGACCTCATGACGGACTCCCCCGCCAACTCCCCCCTGGTGCGGGACTTCCTCCGGGCTCCACTCCGGCTCACCAGGATCTACAGGCACGCCACGACGGGTGACGGTCCCGAGGTGCTCGGCTCCATCGTCCCCGTGGAACGGCCTCCCTGGGGTGTGCTGGTGGAGCGGCCCACCACCGAGGCCTTCGCCACGGTCCGGGCCATGCAGCGCCGGACGATCCTCGCGTCGCTGGTGGCAGCGACGCTGGCACTGGGTCTCGGCCTCCTGGTGAGCCGCCGCCTCATTGGCCCCCTCCAGACGCTCACGGCGGTCACCTCCGAGCTGGCCGAGGGCAACCTCGCCGTCCGGGCCGAGATCCCCGGGCACAACGAGCTTGCCCGGCTCGCCGAGAACTTCAACAACATGGCCGGGAGCATCGAGGCACTGGTCCGGAAGCTCCGGCAGGCCCTGCGGCAGAACCAGGAGCTCTTCCTGGAAACCATCCGGACACTCGCCGCGGCCATCGACGCCAAGGACCCCTACACCAGGGGTCACTCGGAACGCGTGAGCTCGTACTCCATGGCGATCGCGAAGCACCTGGGACTCTCCTCCGAGGAGGTGTTCCGGGTCCGTACGGCGGCCATCCTCCACGACGTGGGCAAGCTCGGAATCCGGGACGAGATCCTCCTCAAGCCCTGCGGGCTCGACGAGGAGGAGTTCGCCGTCATGAAGCTGCACCCCGAGATCGGGTCCCAGATCATGGCCCCCATCCGGGCGCTCAAGGACATCATCCCGGGGATCCGGAACCACCACGAGACGTGGGACGGCAAGGGATACCCGGACGGACTCCAGGGCGAGGAGATCCCCCTGGTGGCCCGGATCATCGGCGTGGCCGACACCTTCGACGCCATGACCACCAACCGCCCCTATCAGAAGGCCATGAGCCTCGAGTACGTCATGGCCAGGCTCCGGACCCTGGCGGGAAGCCGGTTCGACCCACGGGTGATCGACGCCCTGTCCAGGGCGGTCACCGCCGGGGACATCACCCCGCCCGTCCAGGAAACACCCGTGCAGCAGGAGGCACCATGAAGCATCCAGCCTTCCTCGTTCTCGTCATCCCGGCACTGATGATCCAGGGCTGTTCGAGCTCCCGGCCGGAGGCGACGGCCCAGGAGGTCCGCGAGACGACCACCGACGAGGCGTCGGCCTCCAACCCCCTGTATCCGTTCACGCTGATGCGGCAGGGATCGGTCCTGCTCCAGCAGGGTCGCACCGAGGATGCCCTCGAGCTCTTCGAGGAGGCCGCCCGCCTCCAGCCCTCCAACGCCACGGTGTTCAACATGATCGGGCTGTGCAACCTGAAGATGGGAAAGTACCCGGAGGCCCTCGACGCCTTCAACACGGCCCTCCGGCTGATCCCCACCTTCTCCGATGCACGCAACAACCGGGGTGCCACCTACCTGGCCATGGGCCAGTACCACCTGGCCGAGGTGGACTTCCTCGCGGTCCTGGGTGACAACACCTACCCCCACCACTGGGACATCTACTACAACCTCGGCATGGTCTACCTCAGGCAGGATCGCCTGGCGGCGGCGGAGGAGAACTTCAACCGCGCCGCCACGGCTCCGAAGCCCGTCTACGAGGCCTTCCTGCGGCTGGCGGAGATCAACATGAGGAGGAACCGGACGGATGCGGCCATCCAGATCCTGGAGGAGGCCCGCCTCAAGTACCCCGACCGCCTGGAGGCGCCCCTCGAGCTCGGGAGGATCCTCCTCGGGGAGGGCCGCACCGAGGAGGCCAGGACCTACCTGGACGAGGTCATCCGTGCCGCGCCGGGATCCGACTTCGCCAGGCAGGCCAGGGAGCTTCTCGAGGGGAACTGATGCCGTTCAACTACCTGCTGACGAACCTCCTCGTGGACGTGCCCTCCGCCGTGGGGGCCATCTTCCTGGATGACGAGGGCGAGACCATCGAGTGCGTGACCCGGCACCGGGACCCCTACGAGATGAAGGTCGAGGGGGCCTACCATTCGATCTTCAAGCGCAGGCTCCAGGATGCGGTGGCGGCCAGCGGGGGCGGCCGTCTCGAGGCCTACCGCATGGTGGGGCGGCGGCTGACCTCGTTGACCGAGACCCTTCCGGACGGCTACTATATTGTGCTCGTGATGGACCGGCGCGGTAGCGAGTCGGCGGCCCGGCACCATCTCAGGCGAGCGGCACGGGTCATCGCCCGCGAGCTCTCCTGAGGAGCTCCCGGGGGACCCGGACGCCTCCGGGACGCCGGCGCGACGGCCGCCAGCCAGCCAGCCGGAGACGCTGCGAACAGACCCGGACCGGCGGGGTTCCACCCACCGGCCCGGCACACGGACCACGGGGGTAGCATGGCCCGAACCATCCTGGACAAGCTCAAGCGCGGCCTGTTCATGACGCACACGGAATTCCTCGAGAAGGTGGGGGAGACGTTCAGGCGCACCGGCCCCGTGGAGCCGGTGTACCTGGATCAGCTGGAGGAGGCCCTCATCGCCGCCGACACGGGGGTGGAGCTGGCACTCCGCCTGGTGGACGAGCTGCGCTCCCGGGTCCGCTCGGGGAAGATCCAGACCGCGGAGGAGCTCCGTCCCGCGGTCAGGGAGCAGCTCCTCGGGCTGCTCCAGGAGACGGGTGCGGGTCCCGACACCCGGCCCGGCGGCCCGCCGCGGATCACACTCCTCGTGGGCGTCAACGGCACCGGCAAGACCACCACGGCCGCCAAGCTCGCCAAACGCAAGAAGGAGGCCGGGAAGTCCGTGCTGCTCGCCGCCGCCGACACCTTCCGGGCCGCAGCGGTGGACCAGCTGAAGGTCTGGGCGGACCGCATCGGCGTTCCGGTGATCCATCAGCACGAGGGGGCCGACCCGGCCGCCGTGGTCTTCGACGCCATCGCAGCCGCCCGGGCGCGGGGTATCGACGAGGTCCTGGTGGACACGGCCGGCCGGCTCCACACCCACGCCAACCTCATGAAGGAGCTGGAGAAGGTGCGGAAGGTCGCCGGCCGCGAGGTGCCGGGGGCCCCCCACGAGGTGCTCCTGGTGCTGGACGCCACCACGGGCTCCAACGGCATCGAGCAGGCCGAGCGCTTCGGCGCCACCGCCGGCGTGGACGGCGTGGTCCTCACCAAGCTCGACGGCACCGCCAAGGGCGGCGTGGTGCTCGCCATCGCCGACCGCCTCAAGCTGCCCGTGCGGTGGGTGGGCGTCGGGGAAGCCGTGGACGATCTCCTCCCCTTCTCGGCCGGGGAGTTCGTGGACGCGCTCCTGGAGACCGCCGGGTGATTCCCGCCGGCACCCCGGTTCCCGCCCCATGACCGGAGATCCCGACGCTCGCTGGATGCGGCACGCCCTCGCCCTGGCGGAGCGCGGCCGCCTCGGCGCCTCGCCCAACCCCATGGTCGGCGCCGTTGTCGTGAACGCATCCGGGGAGCTCGCCGGCGAGGGCTGGCACGCACGTCACGGCGGAGCCCACGCGGAGGTCATGGCGCTGGAGGCGGCGGGGCCCCGGAGCCGCGGCGGCACCCTCCACGTGACTCTCGAGCCCTGCAACCACCACGGCAAGACCCCTCCGTGCACCCAGGCCATTCTCGAGGCGGGCATCGCCCGGGTGGTGGTGGCCATGGAGGACCCGAACCCCGTGGCCGCCGGGGGGCTCGCCCGGCTGCGGGAGGCCGGGGTGGCGGTGTCCACGGGAGTCCTGGAGGAGGAGGCCCGCCGGTTGAACCGGCGCTGGCTCCGGTGGGCCTCGGAGGGCCGGCCCTGGGTCACGCTGAAGGCCGCCGTGAGCCTGGACGGCCGCATCGCCACCCGGACCGGTGACTCCAAGTGGATCACCGGCGAGGCCGCCCGCACGGCCGGCCTCGAGCTCCGGGAGGAGCACGACGCCATCCTGGTGGGGGTGGGCACGGTGCTGGCGGACGATCCGCGCCTCACGCGGCGCCTGGGCCTCAACCCCGGGGAGCGCTGGCTCCGCGTGGTGCTCGACACCACGCTCCGGACCCTTCCCCGGTCCAGGGTGGTGGTGGAGGATCCCGGCTCCACCCTGATCGTCCACACCGCCGCCGCTCCGTCCGAACGGGCCACGGCGCTCGAGGAGGCGGGTGCCCGCCTGCTGGAGGTGCCCGCCGGCGCCGGCGGAAGGCCCGACCTCCACCGCGTCATGGAGGCCCTCGCCGCCGAACCCGTGGCGGCCCTCCTGGTGGAGGGCGGGAGCTCCATCCACGGGGCCTTCGTGGACGCGGACCTGGTGGACGAGCTCCGGCTGTTCGTGGCGCCGCTGCTCATCGGGGGCCGGGACGCCCCCACCGCCGTGGGTGGCGAGGGGTGCACGAGGCTGGTGGATGCGCGTACAATGGTGATCGAAACTGTGCACGACCACGGTCCCGACATCGAGATTCGCGCCGTGCGGCGCGAGGAGTCCCATGTTCACGGGTCTCGTTGAGTGCAGGGGCACCGTGCGGCGGCTGGCCCGGTCCGGGGCCGGCGCGGTGCTGGAGCTCGAGGCCTCCTGGCCCGGCGGCGGTCACCCGGCCACCGGGGACAGCGTGGCCGTCAACGGTGCCTGCCTCACGGTGCTCGAGCCCGGACCGGCGGGTCTCACCGCCGACCTCTCGCCCGAGACCCTGTCGCGCACCACGCTGGGGCGCCTCCGGGCCGGCGAGCCCGTCAACCTCGAGCGCTCGCTCCGGCTCGGTGACCGCCTGGGAGGACACCTGGTCCTGGGGCATGTGGACGCCGTGGTCCGGCTCGTCTCCACCCGGCCGGAGGGCTCCTTCGTGCGGTGGCGGGTCTCGCTCCCGCGGGAGCAGGCACCCGAGGTGGCGCCCAAGGGGAGCCTGGCCCTCCACGGCGTCTCCCTCACGGTGGCCACTCTCGGCGACGGCTGGTTCGAGGTGGCGCTGATCCCCGAGACCCTCCGCTCCACCGTGCTCGGGAGCCTCGCCACGGGAGCGGAGCTCCACCTGGAGACCGACGTGCTGGCCAAGTACGTCCGGCGTGCCGTGGGTGGTGACGGGGCCCCCGGGAGCCTTCTCGCGGAGTTCCTGGGAGGTGGGCTCGATGCGACGGATTGAGCCCTCCTTCCCCGACCTGTTCTCCATCACCCACGTGATGCGGCCGGGTTACCTTCCCGGAACCACGGTGACCCTCGACCCGATCCGGATGGGCATCGTGTGGGAGGACGCCCCCCGGCGCATCCTGCCGGGCCACGCCTCCATCCCCCGCCAGCCGGTACGGGCCATGGTGTTCGCGCGGGTGGCCGTCCGGCGGCAGGAGGTGCTCCACGCCCTCCTGGAGAACGGAAGCTCCGTGCTCCTGGTGCTGGACGACCCCGGCATCACCCCCTCGGACCTCGGACTGGGCCGGAAGACCGACGTCTCACGCCTCGTCCCCGTGCTCCCCGTCCTGCCCTCGCCGCTGTCCGACTCCGCGAGGCCGCCCCGGAGCTGGAAACGCCTTGGCTGGGGCGTGGTCCTGGGGCTCTTCCCCTTCCCCGGAGCCACGGCCGAGCTGGAGCGGCGCCTGGAGGTGCTGCACAGGGGCGGGGCCAGGTTCGCCGTCGCGGCGCCCCTGCTGCTCACCCCCAAGGACCGTCACCGCATCCTGGACGGCTGCGACGGGACGGGCATCGAGGACCAGCTGGAGAACAGCCTCTTCCACGCCGATGTTGGCCGGGGGCTCCACGCCCTGGAGCGCCGTGCCGGCGTGGCCGTCCAGGCCCTGGGCATGGAGCCCGTGATCCCCTCGCTTGCCCCCGCCGGGTGTCACCCCAGGGCCGTCCACACCGCCGCCCTGCTCCGCATCTGGGCGCGCCGGCTCGACCAGTCCTACGAGGAGAGCTCCCTGGGCTGGCGCCTGCGGCGGGCCGCGGCTGCCCTGGAGCCCATCGGCCAGGACCCCGAGGTGCTCGCTGCGGAGAACAACCTCCGGATCATCCCGGGCTTCGACGAGTGGGTGGAGGAGTTCACGCGCGCCCTGTGGTACGGGGGCACGATCATCGAGGACGCCTGGAAACGCTGGACCAGGGCCGGGGGCAACGGCCGATGACCCGGAGAACCTGGCGCCTCCTGCGGGACGACGCCCTGCCCGGTGCGGAGAACATGGCCCGGGACACGGCCATCCTCGGGGCCGTCGTGGACGGAGAGGCCCCGCCGACGCTCCGCCTCTACGGCTGGTCACCGCCCTGCCTGACCCTGGGCCGGCACGAGGCGCCGCCGTCACGGGCCCTGGAGTTCTGCCGGGCGGCCGGGATCCATGTGGCCCGGCGCCCCACCGGGGGGCGGGCCCTGCTCCACCACCTGGAGGTCACCTACGCCGTGGTGGCACCCCTCGGCACCCCCCCCCTCCCGGAGGCGCTCCAGGAGGCCTACCGCACCATCTGCACGGCCCTGCTCGAAGGCTGCGCCGCACTCGGCGTGGCGGCGGAGCTCACCCCCGGCGAGGTGAACCTCTCCCTGCCCGGGCCCCGATCCGGCATCCCCTGCTTCCAGGTCCCCGCGGGAGGCGAGGTGGTGGTGGGCGGCCGCAAGCTCGCGGGCTCCGCCATGCGCGCCCTCCGCGGCACGGTCCTCCAGCACGGCTCCCTCCTCCTGGACTGGGACGACGGGCTCCAGGCGGGCGCGCTGGGTCTGGACGATGCGACACCCCTCCACCGGTCGGTCACCACGCTCGCGAGCGAGCTCGGCCGTGTCCCCTCCCGGGAGGAGGTGGAGTCCGTACTCGTGGACGCCTTCCAGGCTGCCCTCGGCATCCGCCTCGAGCCCGGGGAACCCACCCCCACCGAGCTCGGCCGCGCCCGGGAGCTCCGGAGCACCTTCGCCATGGTGGGGTGACCTCCCCGCCGAAGCCCCCCACGACTCCACCGTGAAACGTGAAACGTGAAACGTGAAACGTGAAACGTGAAACGTGAAACGTGAAACGTGAAACGTGAAACGTGAAACGAATGAGGCACTTCCAGTGTGCATGTCAAGGATGGCTGCGGCGGTAAGGAACGCTTCTGTTCCCCGGCCCGGTGTCCGTGATCGTGGCCGTGTCGGTGCCGCCCGGTGAGGGGATGAAGAGGTGAGGGCGCGAGGACGTCCCCCACCCACCCGGAAGAGCAGGGGCGCAGGGGAGAGCCCGGCCCTGGCGCCGGCACGAACACGGTCGCGGTCACGGTCGCGGTCACTGATGCTGACGCACTGTTCTCGGCCACCGCCCGCTGCCGCCGACGCGGTCCCCGACCCCGAACCGGACCCTGTCCACGAACCTGGCCCCGACCCGGTCCGTGCCCGTGTCTCCGTCCCCGACGGTGATCATCCCGAGCGGGCGTCACCCTTCGAGCTTCACCTCTCCACTCCCTCTCTCCTCCCTCGGCCGGTCCAGGTACGGCAGGAAGGGAATCATCACCATGGCGGGGATGGTGGCGGCGAAGGTGAGGCCGAAGTAGAGGGTGAAACCCAGGGCGGAGGCCAGGAAGCCGGAGAGCACACCGGCCAGGGTGGAGGAGACGGTGGCGATCCCCGTGGCGATGGCCATGTGGGCGGCCTTGTAGGCCGGCCGGGTGGTCCGCATGATGAAGACCATGAAGGCCGAGGTGCCGAGGCCGGCGCCGAAGGATTCGGCCACGATGAGCGCGGTGACCAGCCGGAGGTCGGCCCGCCCCAGCTCGGGGTGCTGGAAGATGGCCTGGTACTTCCAGGCCATGAGCATGTAGAGCAGGTTGAGGAGGTTCTGGGCCAGCACGAAGGGCCAGATGCAGCGCCGCAGGCCCCACCTGGCGATGAGGGCCCCGCCCACCAGGCCGCCCACGATGGAGGCGCCCACCCCGAAGGTGCCGTAGGCCACGCCGTAGGCGGCCCGGCTGACCCCGATGTCGTGGAGGAAGGGGTAGGCCATGTTCAGCAGGAAGGACTCGCCCGTCCGGTACAGGGCGACGAAGGCCAGGATGAGCCCCACCCGGCGCTGGTCCAGGTAGTCCACGAAGGCCAGGGCGTAGGTGGAGTCCGAGGCGTAGAGCCGGCGCTTGATGGCCGGGGCCCTGGTGGCCATGACCGCGAGCGCCGCGAAGAGGGCCAGCGTGATCCAGCCCGGGACGGAGAGCGCCCCCGCCAGCCGCCGCAGGGGGGCCAGCTCCGGCCGGGCCAGTGCCCACCGGAGCCCGGCGCCGAGCGCGACCACCAGACCGAGAATGCCCAGGGTCGCGGGGCGGGCCAGGAAGCGCAGGATCTCCACCGCGGGCCGGCGGGGCCGCTCCGTGGCGGGCAGGATCACGGCGTGGAGCGCGAGGAGGGTGCCCAGGATGGCCGCGGCGAGCAGGAAGCCCAGTGGCCAGGAGGTCACGCCGGACAGGGCGATGACGCCGCCGCCCCCCGCGATGAGAGCCAGGCGGTAGGAGCCCGCCTGGAAGCCCACCCAGCGGGCCTGGCCGGTCCGGTCCAGGGTCTCCAGGTAGTAGCCGTCGATGGCGATGTCGTGGGTGGCCGAGGTGACGGCCAGGAGCAGGAAGACCACCGCCGCCAGCGGCAGCGCCGCCGTGAGCGTGGACACCCCGGCGAGGACCAGGGCGAGGGCCAGGAGGACGCTCTCCGCCGCCAGGATCCACCGGCGCTTGGTGGAGAAGCTGTCCACCAGGGGGGCCCACAGGAACTTGAGGGTCCACGGCAGGCCGTAGAGGGAGGTCAGCCCGATGGACTGGAGGCTGGCGCCCGCGTCCTTGAAGAAGACGGTGGAGATCTGGCGGACCAGGGAGTAGGGGAAGCCCTCCGCGAAGTAGGTGGTGACCACCCACCAGGGGATCTTCTGCCGCGGGGTCTCGGGGCCGGCGGGACGCTCCATGGTCCGCCAATCCTACACCGTCCCCCCCGGCGGGCTGGTATCATCTCCCCCGCCCTGATGCGGAGGTGTGCCATGGAGCGGGGACCGGTTTCGAAGTTCATCGAGCACCACTACCGGCACTTCAACGCCGCGACCCTCGTGGACGCGGCGAAGGCCTGGGAGCGGCACCTCGACGGGGGCGGCTCCATGCTGCTGGCCATGGCCGGGGCCATGAGCACCGCGGAGCTGGGGCTCTCCCTGGCGGAGATGATCCGGCGGGACAAGGTGCACGCCATCTCCTGCACGGGGGCCAACCTGGAGGAGGACCTCTTCAACCTGGTGGCCCACGACCACTACGTCCGCGTCCCCCACTATCGGGACCTCACCCCGGCCGACGAGGCCGAGCTGCTCGCCCGCCACCTGAACCGGGTCACGGACACCTGCATCCCGGAGGAGGAGGCCTTCCGCCGCGTGGAGCGCAGGCTCCTGGAGGAGTGGCTCCGGGCGAAGCGGGAGGGCGAGCGACTCTTCCCCCACGAGTACCTCTACCGTCTGATCCGCTCCGGTGCACTGGAGGAGCACTACCAGATCGACCCCGCCGACAGCTGGCTGGTGGCGGCCGCCGAGAAGGAGCTCCCCGTCTTCGTACCCGGCTGGGAGGACTCCACCCTGGGCAACGTCTTCGCCGCCCGGTGCATCGACGGCACCCTCACCGACCGCTCCATCGTCCGCACCGGGCTGGAGTACATGGAGGGGCTGGCGGAGTGGTACATGGCCACGGCCCCCTCCTCGCCCGTGGGCTTCTTCCAGATCGGGGGCGGCATCGCGGGGGACTTCCCCATCTGTGTGGTGCCCATGCTGGAGCAGGACCTGCTGCGGGAGAACGTGCCCATGTGGGCCTACTTCTGCCAGATCAGCGACTCCACCACCAGCTACGGCTCCTACTCCGGCGCGGTACCCAACGAGAAGATCACCTGGGGCAAGCTCGAGCCGGACACCCCCAAGTTCATCATCGAGTCGGACGCCACCATCGTGGCGCCCCTGGTCTTCGCCTGGCTCCTCGGCTGGTAGGGGCCGGGGGACAGGGACAGGGTCGGGGTCGGGGACGGGATCGGGGACCGCGACGGTGAGCGGCGGCCGAGCGCGGCGCATCGGTGGCCGTGCCCGTGCCCATGACCGTGACCGTGACCGTGTCCGTGTCCGTGCCCTTGGCCGTGCCCGTGACCGTGACCGCGCAAGAGTCGGGGTCGGGGCCTCGGCCGGGGACGGTGCCGGGATCAGGGGCCGCGGCAGCGGCAGCGAGCGGCGGCCGAGCGCGGCGCATCGGCGTCCGTGCCCGTGCCCATGACCGTGACCGTGGCCGTGGCCGTGACCGTGACCGTGACCGTGCAAGAGTCGGGGTCGGGGGCTCCCCCGCACCCCTGCTCCCCTGCTCCCCTGCTCCCCTGCTCCCCTGCGAAAGCGTCGGGGACGTCCTCACGTCCTCACGCCCTCCCGTCTTCACCTCTTCACCGGGCGGGCGAATGAGCGTCCTGACGCCTTCACCCTCCTTCGTTTCACGTTTCCCGTTTCACGTTTCACGGGGCGGGTGGGCGGGCGGGGGCATGGTGGGCCGTGCAGGACTCGAACCTGCGACCATCGGATTAAAAGTCCGGTGCTCTACCACCTGAGCTAACGGCCCGGGTGCGCCACAGGGTAGCCCCGGGCGATCCAGGAATCAAGCCGACGGGACAGCCAGCTCCGATCCGACCGCCGCCCGGATGCAATCGGCCACGGCACCGTCCCCCCGGAGCAGCGTCTCCTCCCGGCGCGGGCCCGTGGAGACCAGGACCACGGGCACCCCCAGGCGCTCCTCCAGGAACCCGATGTAGTCCCGCGCCGCCCCCGGCAGGTCCCCGTCGCGGGTCACGGCGGTGGTTGGGGTCCTCCAGCCCGGCAGGGTCTCGTACACGGGCTCCAGCTCCGCCAGCATGCGGGCGTCCGCCGGAGGGGCGTCGAGCAGCTTCCCTCCGGGGGCCCGGTACCCCACCGCCACCCGGATCTCCTCCAGCTCGTCCAGCACGTCCAGCTTCATCAGGGCCACGGCATCGATGCCCGCAGTCCTCACGGCGAAGCGTGCCGCCACCGCGTCGAACCAGCCGCAGCGGCGGGGACGTCCGGTGGTCGTTCCGAACTCGTTGCCTCTCCTCCTGAGATGGTCCCCCAGTGCGTCGTGGAGCTCCGTGGGGAACGGTCCGCCGCCCACCCGGGTGACGTAGGCCTTCATGATCCCGAGCACCGGTCCCAGCAGTCGCGGAGGAAGGCCGCACGACACGGCGGCCGCCCCCGGCAGGCACGAGGAGGAGGTCACGAAGGGGTAGGTCCCGTGGAGCAGGTCCAGCATGACCCCCTGCGCCCCCTCGAAGAGGATGGCGTCACCCCGCTCCACGTGCGCCTCGATCCGGGGTCCCACCTCGTGGACGAAGGGCCCGAGGCGGTTCGCCGCCGCTTCGAGCTGTTCACAGGCCCGTTCCAGGTCCACCGGCTCCGCATCGTACAGGAGCTCCAGCTCGCGGTTGTGGGCGGCCATGAGCTTCCGGCCGCGCTCCACCAGGCCGGCCGGGTCCGTCAGCAGGTGGGTCCGCAGGGCCCGCCTCTGGGCCAGGTCCTGGTAGGCGGGGCCGATCCCCCGGCCCGTGGTCCCGATGCTGCCGCCACCGCGCGCGGCCTCGCGGGCGAGGTCCATGGCCTGGTGCGTGGGCAGGATGAGCGCCGCCCTGGGCGACAGGAACAGCCGCCCCTCCACCTCCACCCCCTCCACCTCCACCCCCTGGTCCGCCAGGCTGTCCATCTCCCGGATCAGCGCCAGGGGATCCACCACCATCCCGGCGCCCATGTAGCAGAGGCTGCCGCCGTGGACGATTCCCGAGGGCACCAGGTGGAGGGCGAAGTGACGGTCCGCGAACTTGACGGTGTGGCCGGCGTTGTGGCCGCCGTTGTACCGGACCACGGCTCCGAAGCCCCCGGCCAGGAGGTCCACCACCTTGCCCTTGCCCTCGTCACCCCACTGCCCGCCCACGACCACCAGTGACGACACACTCCCAGTGAACGACACGTGCACCTCCGGTCACCCATCTTACCGCTTCCATCACGCCCCCGGCGGGCGACCCGGGGCCCTGGAGACGGCAAGGCCCCGGACGGGCCGGGGCTCGGGAGTTCGGAGTGATCCGGCTCTCAGCTCACGGAGGCGGACATCCCCCCGAACATGGCGGTCACGTCGATCCTCCGGTCCCGGAGCTTCTCCGGGGCCTTGTGGAGATAGTTGTAGCGCTTGCCGTAGCTCAACAGCGCCCGCTCCAGCATCCTGCGGCCACGGTAGAGCCGGGACATCACGGTCCCCACGGGGACACCCAGGATCTCCGCGATCTCCTTGTAGGCGTACCCCTCGAGGTCGGCCAGGAGGACCACGACCTTGTAGTCGTGGGGCAGCGATCGCAACGCCTCACCCACCTCGTGGTCCATCTCCACCGCCATCAGCTCCGACTCCGGATCGGCCATCCCCTCGCCGAGCTCTCCGCCGAAGGAGTCTTCCAGCCCCTCCTGGATCTCGTCGAAGTCCACCTTGGAGGGCTGGGCCTTCTTCCTCCGGTAGGAGTTGATGAAGGTGTTCTTCATGATCTTGAAGAGCCACGCCTTGAAGTTGGTGCCCTCGGTGTACCGCTTGTAGTACTTGAAGGCCTTGAGGTAGGTCTCCTGGAGCAGGTCCTCGGCATCCTCGACGCTCCGGGTCATGCGAAGTGCGCTCCTGAAGAGCTGCTCCCGGTACGGTAGCTGGCCATCCTCGAAGTTCCACATCGTGGGTTCTGCCATGTTCGACATCCATGCCTCCCTGTTTCGAGAATGATACATCCAAAAATTATTCCCGTCAAGGTTCGGGTGTGGACCCTGTCTTCTCCACTTGTGTTTCAATCTGAAAACATTCAATGCGGGAGGCAACGACACAAGAGGGCCGGCACCCCTCGCGGGTGCCGGCCCCTCCCGTGTTCGAAGGTGACGTGCGGTTACTTCGCCAGGATCATGAACGCGATGATGAGCGCGTAGATGACCAGCGACTCGATGAGGGCCAGACCGATGATCATGGTGATCCGGATGGGGCCCGCGGCACCGGGGTTCCGGCCCATGGCCTCACAGGCCGCCGTGATGCCACGGCCCTGACCCAGCGCACCGAAGGCGGCGGCGATGGCGATGGCGAACGCTGCGCCGATGAACTGGGCCCAGTTGCCCCCGGCAGCGGCCTCGGCCCCGGGCTCGGAGGCGAGGACGGGAGAGGCCATCAGGGCCACGGTCACCACTGCGAGGGCCACGATTGCGAGACGACGGTTCATAGGTTCCTCCTCCTGGTGTTTCGATCTAGTGCTCTTCCGTGACGACGGCGCCCTGGATGTACGCCATGGTCAGCATGATGAAGATGAAGGCCTGGAGCAGGGATCCGAAGATGCCCAGCCCCATCATGGGCCAGGGAACGATGAACGGGAACATGCCGAAGAAGATCCCCGTGGCCGTGTGCTCCCCGAAGATGTTGCCGAAGAGACGCAGGGCCAGCGAGAGCATCCTCGCCAGGTGGGAGATGATCTCGATGGGCACCATGAGCGGTGCCAGGAAGACCACGGGGCCGGCGAAGTGCTTGAGGTAGCTGAACAGGCCCTGCTTCCGGACGCCCACCACGTTGTAGAAGATGAACGCCGTGATGGACAGGGCGAAGGTGGTGCTCGGGTTGGCCGTGGCGGGCTGCAGGAAGAAGAACAGGCCGAAGATGTTGTTCATGAAGATGAACACGGCCAGCGCCGCGATGAAGGGCAGGAAGGCCCGTCCCACACCGTGGCCGATCACGTCTTCCACCAGCGAGGCGAGCCCCGAGAGCACGAGCTCCAGCGACTGCTGGATGTGCGACGGGTTCTCCACCGAGTAGCGGCGGCTCATGGGGATCACGATGGCCGCGATGACGGCGACCGCCAGCATGGCCATGATCACGTGGTCCGGGAGCCAGAACACCTCGCCGTGCTGTGCGCCCATCCACTGGAGCCATTGCTCGGAGGGCTGGCCGAAGATCGTGATCAGGAGTCTGTTGACGGGCTCGAAGAGGAATGAATACTCGTGGTGCATCTACCCCTCGTTTCCACCTTTCATTCCCCAGCGGACGGCCTCCACCAGGAGCGCCACCACCAGGGTGGAGAAACCCAACGCCACCGCGACCGGCTCCACCTGCGGCACCATCACGAATGCCGCGAAGAACGCCAGCAGGAGAAGCGCCTTGAGGCCCATCCTGAACACCACGGAGCGGCTGAAACGGGGCCGCCCGGGCTGCAGCATGGCTCCGAGGAGCACCTCCAGCCAGTGGAAATTGATGATAGCCACCGCACCCGCCCCGGTCAAGCTCAACGCGCCGGCCACCGAACCCCGGAGGCCCAGCTCGAACACCGCCCCGGCGGCCACCAGCACCGCCGCCAGCACCACCACCCGCCGGCCGGAGAATTCCTCCTCAGCCCCGGTCATCGTCCCCCTCACCATCACCACCCTCCCGGCGTTCCAGCCGGTCCGCCTGCGCCGCGATCCTGAACAGGTTCACGAAGCCCGCCACGATCCCGAAGAAGGCGAAGAGGTACATCAGCCAGGGGCCCGTGCCCAGATACCGGTCGAGCCACCGCCCCCAGAAGTACCCGATGGCGATGGCCACCGGGAACTGGATCCCCACGATGGACAGGTTCGCCCAGGTGCCCATGTGCCGCGTCCAGCGGCGCCGGTCCTTCACGGGGCGAGGGTAGCAGAACGGAGGGTGTCAGCGAGGATGGTGGGCATCAACGTTCCCGCGGCGGCTCCTCCAGTCCGAAGAGGCGAGGCGTGGCGACGAACCCCTCGCAGGGCTCAGGCACCCCGAGAAGCCCCCGTAGACCATCGCCCTCCATGATCACGGTCCAGTTTCCTGGAGCCAGTACGGCGCGGTAGCCACCGTCCACCGCAGGGCCCTCGGCCGCCACCACCTCGGGAACTCCCTGCCGCAACAGTACCAGGCGCCCCGTGGGGACCGGTGATCCATCATCTCGCAAGGGATGGATCACCACCTCACACCGGGACCGGAGGGTCAGAGTCACCCAGTCTGTACCGGGGCCGATCTCCAGAGGATCCGCGAGATAGCCTTCTTTCTGTGCCATGAGGTTCCATGGCCCGGAACCCGGAAGGGTCAACTCGAATCGGCCCAAGGTGTCGGTCATGGCAAAGTTGTGGCGCGACCGGAATTCGAAGCCGGGTTCGAGGGCGGCCACCACGGCGTCCGCCACGGGCAGCCCCCCGGAATCCACAACCACACCCTCGATGACCACGGCAGGCTCGAGAAGGATCACAAGGTCGCGTTTGCGGGAGCCGAGGTCCACCTCCCGGTGGACCGGGTTGTAACCTGCTCCGTCCACATCGATCCAGTAGTTTCCGGGTGGAAGTGCCACCTCCACCACCCCGTCCGAATCTGTGAGGGCCTCGGCCACCACAAGTTGCGCATCCTCCAGAGACCGTGCCACCCGAATGGACACGTCCTCCAGGGGCCTCTCATCACGCTTTTCCCGTACCACGACACCAAGGGTGCTTGGAGCATCAAGATCGACCTCATGGAACGGCTGCTCCGCGGAGAACTCCACCAGGGCAGCGGAGCCGTCCGGGGTGGACGCCCGGAGCCAGAGCACCTCATCATCGCCAGAGTCTGCAACCATTTCCACGAGATGTAGAGCACCCAGTTCCACCGTCTTTCCCAGTCGCAGGAGGTGTGTGCCGCCAAGGCGGTTCATCAGACCCGTCACGGTGCCCACTTCGACAGTGCACTCAACAGCAATCCCACCGGTCCACGGGTCGTTGCACACCACCACCGAGGAGCGTCCGGGTTCGAGCTGCACGACGAGTGGCTCACGGGCAGGGTCACGGGCCATCGACACCGCCACCGGCACGGTATGTGGCCCCACCACCGCCAGGTCAAGGCGCGTCCCCGGCTCTACCCGGGGTCCAAATACCACAGTCCCATCGGCTGGTTCCAGCCGGAGAACACCATCCTCCACCCATGCCACCAGGGTGCCAGCCACCAGGGCTCCGGGCTCGAGATGAATCGGCACCGCCGTGGGGATCCACCGGGCGTCCCGCAGATCCACCTCCTCCCCCGCCACGAACTCCACCCTCCGCGCTTCGTATCCAGGGAGCGACAGTGTCAGCGCCACATCCACCCTGACCGGGCACAGGAGCTTCGCTCCATTCGTACCGCTCTCGAAGGTGCAACCCGGTGGCAATGTACCGGGATCGTCCTCCAGCAGAAGAGGGCCATCTGCCACGAGGAGGGTTCCCACGGGCTCGCCACCGGAACCAGGGACTCCCAGAAGGAGAAGACCCGCGAGAAGCCAGGAGAAGATCATGCGTCACGCTCTTCAGCCACGAGGCGCCTGTACAGGTCACGGAGCACATCGGGGCCACCCAGACCGGGACACGGACCGTCCCCTCGGAGCTCCTCGAGTGTCCCCGCCGCCCGGATACAGCCACCCACCAGGAAAAGGAAGCGGTCCGCAACGGACGGCAGGGCGAAGAGATCGTGGGAGGAGATCAGCACCGCGACGCCTTCCTCCGCCAACCTCCTCATCTGGGCGAAGAGCCGATCCACCGCGAGGGGATCGAGGCCCGCCCAGGGCTCGTCCAGAAGCACGAACCGTGGAAGGCCCGCAAAGGCCAGCTCGAGGGTCAGGGTCAGCCTCTGGCCTCGCGACAGAGTGTGGGGATCCACGTCAAGCGGCCGTCCCAGGCGTTCCGAGAGGCGCTCCAGAAGGGCCTTTCGCGCTTCCTCTCGAAAGCCCCGCAGATGTGCCCTCAGAGTGGCCAGATCGTCCACCCGGCTCCCACGGGGAAAGGCAGGCTCGCTCGCAGTGAACACCACACGGCGTGCGAGACTCCAGCGGTCCGCCACTCTACAACCGTTCAGTGCGATTGTTCCGGAATCCGGCACCAGCAAACCAGCCAGCGTTCGCATCAGCGTGGTCTTCCCCGCTCCGTTGGGACCCACGAGCGCCGTCACGCACCCGGAGGGAAGCTCCAGGTCCAGCGGTCCAAGGCCCCACCCCCCGGGGTATCGGAAGCAAAGACCCTGCACCTCGATTCCCACCTCAATCCCTCCCGCCCACGAAGATCGATCTCCGTTCCAATCCGGCCCGGACTGCTGCCACCACGGCGAGGGCCACCAGCAGTCGGAGCCATTCCCCGGGGAAGACCGAGGATACGTGGGGCAGTTCGACCGCCACGAAGGGACTTGCCAGGTGGAGCGCAACAGTGATGAGAGCCCGCAGACCCTCTTCAGGAGCACCTCCCGTGAGCCACACGCTCCCACCCGTCACCCACCACAGCTCCACGAACCCACCGGCGACCCCGACCGCCGCGAGGCTGCCGGAACCCGCCAGGAATCCCAATGAGGTCCCGATTGCTCCCCAGTACACCACCATGAACACAAGGTCCAGAACCAGGCTACGATCCGGAGCACCGCCCGTCACGAGCACCGGGAGGCTGATCGCCAGAAGGCTCGCCAGGCCCGTTCCCACCGCCACCACGAGCCTGGCGTACAAGAGCTGGGGCAGCGCCACACCACCGGAGACGATGGAATCCAGCGCTCCACGGTGCAGATCATCGGCCAATGCCCATCCTGCCAGATAGATTACCGGCAGGGCCCACAACCTCGCCGCAGTGGGGAGTTTCCCGGGCAAGTACACCATCTCCACGACCGCCCAGGCGGCCAGTGCGCCCCAGACCAGCCAGAGGAGTCGGCGGCGCAGAAGCCGGGAGAGTTCGAAGCCCGCCAGGTGGAAGAGAATCCGTCCCACCGTTCTCACCCCAGGTCGATCCGGTGGAGGCCGAGCCTCTCGTCCACCACGAAAAACTGCTCCGGGTCGTCACCTGCGAGGCGTGCCGCGCCCCGGGGAACCTCCATGTGGCGTTCGACAGCTCCCGAGAGGTCGAGTACCAGGAGACGGCCCCAGGCGTGGGCGCTCTCGGTCCCGGGGCGGCTCCCAACCAGGCAGATGATCCGCTTCCCCACCACGGCCAGGTCCCGGAGCGGGCAGGCCCGAAGGTCCTGCTCCCGGTCTTGCTGCCACTCTTCAATCTCGGGAAGAGTGATCCGTGACACCACCTCCCCCCCGCGGTCGAGAACTTCGAGCACTGGACCCACGAATGGGCGGGAAACAACCGTGTGGTCGACATTTCCCGCATACACGACGGCGTTGCGGCGGACCAGGGACTCCATGTCACCGCTCCCGGGATCGACCCGTCCACCCCACGGTCTGAATTCACCATTGACATCCAGCCACAACAGGGGCCCGCGTGCGCCGGGAGCGCTCCGCGCCAGCAGGAGCACCTCACCCCGGGTCCGGAGCACCTGGCAGCGAACCTCCAGCGTCCGGCGTTCCACCAGTCGGCCATCCGGCCCGTAGCGAATGAGCTCCCCTCCCAGCCGCGGCAGGAGCCAGACCCCCCCCCGTCGATCCGGAGCGATCCCCCATGGCCTGACCTCTTCCAGGATCCGGCGCCGGGCCCCCGTCCGCGCATCCAACATCCAGACGGCTCCACCATCCCTCTCCCCTGAACCGCTGGCCGGCCAGGTGGCCGCCATGACGATTTCCGGGCCCGTGAGAGCAGCGCTCCTGACAAAATACGATGAGGGACCAGGTTCCACCACCCGGACCCATGTCCCCGGACTCACGGCCCCGGAGACGGGGACGACCATCAAGAAGAGTCCCGCAGCGACGGCGCATCTCATGAACGAGACCTCACAGATCCTGCCGGCGGCATGTCACCACCGGCTCACCAGGGTCAGAGACCAGGCATACTGGGCCAGGCACTCCATGTACCTAGCCGCCGCCACAGTATGCTGCGGAAGCCGTGGTTACCGTGGTGCCAAGCAGCCCGAGAACCAAGACCAGGACCGCCACGAGTCGCCGCATTTCCTTCCTCCTTCCCCCTTGCTTGCCATGACTCCTACACCGTCGCATACGGAACACTTTCACGTTACCAGACCCAACCGTTCTGTCCAGTGCGTGTCAACACCGGTTTCCAGTTGGACAGCATGCGCTTCCCCACATCGCCGAAGAGGTAGAATTGGCAGGATGTCCGACCCAAGCCGCACATCCCGTTTCCTCGACAGGCTGTTTCCGTGGGCAGCAGGAATTCTCTTGCTCTTTCTCTATGCTCCCGTACTGACGATGGGGCCTGTGGCCGAGGATTTCCAATGGGCCTACAAGGGCTGGAGCACGCTCCGTCATCCCGCGAGCTTCCTTCAGCCCTTTCACCAGCACCTCAGGCCCGCAGGGCGGCTGTTCTTCCTGATCTCTGCGAACCTCTTCGGTGACCGATGGTATCTGTACCGTCTTGTCACTCTTGCTTCGATGGCCTGCCTCGCACTTCTTGCGTACCACGTCCTCCGAAAGACAGTGAAACTTCGACCTGGTCTCGCAGCGGCGGGCATTCTGGTCTGGCTGGCATCTCCCTTCTCGGACGAGGTTCTCTTCGTGACGAATCAGGTCAAGCAGATCCTCTTCGCCACTGGAATTCTCCTGGTTCTCCAGGCACGCCGATCCCAGAGCCGTATGGCCCCGGCATTGCTGGTTGCAGGAACAGCCCTGGCCTTCGGCAGCAAGGAGGAGGCCGCCGTGCTCCCCGCCCTCCTCCTGCTCCAGGATCTTCTGCTGTTTCGCCTCCCTTTCCGGCACGCAGCACGCCACCTGATTCCGTGGGTGACGATCAGTCTTCTCTACCTGGCGCTTTACAACATGCTCGTCCATTTCGAAGCGAGATGGTTCTATTCGGAACCGCTGACGGCTCTACCGCATCTTGCCACCACATGGATGGCATTCTGGCATCTTCACCCCCCGGTCCTGGGACAATTCACAATGGTTCTGCGGAAGACCTGGCCCCTTGTTCTCGGTGCTCTCGTCCTCACAGCAGTGGCCACCGTTCCGGCATGGCGCAAGGACGACCGGACGGCGGCCTTTGGTTTCCTGGCTGCGATTGTCCTCCTGTCACCGACGCTCCCCGCCAACATCCATACCTCACGGTACACCTTTCTTCCCTTCCTCTTCTTCCTCAGCGGCGTCCTGGCAGGAGTGCGGACGCTGGCCCGATGGCACCTCCCCCGTCTCGCCACCCTTGCACTGGGCCTGACCCTTCTCACCGTGATGGCCAACGATTCGATCATCGTTCGAGGCGATCGGATGGACTGGGATCGCTATGCCACCCTGACGGCCCGGCTCCGCCGGGAATCCCGTCCGGTCATCTCGGCCCTGAGGGATGGCTCCCACGTCGCGGCCATCCGGGGACGCGATGGCAGCGCATTGAAGGAGCTCCTCCACCATCCCAGGGGTGTGCCGAAAATCTACTTCCCAAGGCCAGACGATCCCTATGGGGTCACATCGCTCTCTGCCCTCGTGAGCTGGGAGCTCCGTCACGAGGGCATTGCGGCACCCCGGCTGGTTGAGCCCATCGCCATCCCGGCAGTGGTGTACCTTGTCCACGACACGGGAGGCTTCCGCAAGGTCCCGCCGCTTCCCGGAGCCCTCTCCAGACCTTTCGGTGCCGGGGTCGTCATCCTCCACCCGGTCCCGGGAGACTCCTTCAACCCCGACGTCTTCCCCTGAGGGGCTCTCCGCCACCTCCCGTTCCGCATCCGCCTCCACGTCCCGATGACGATTTCTCCCCGGAAAAGAACAACGCCGCGGTGGCCCGCGGCGTCGTATCTCCGGAGGTGTCGGGGTCTCAGCCGAGGCCGAGGACGCTGAGGCCGGTCTTCGCCCAGCCCACCATGGGGCCGGGGTAGACGCCCACCAGCAGCGTCACGAAGAGGCAGAGGTAGATCACCCCCCTCAGCCAGCGGTCGCGGAGCAGTTCGGCGGGCTCGGCGTCCTCGCCGTCCCGGAGGTACATCTGCACCACGATGCGGAAGTAGTAGTACAGGCTCACCGCCGACATGATCACCGCGATCACGGTGAGGCCCACGTAACCCGCCTGCACCGCCGCCGAGAAGAGGTAGAGCTTGCCCATGAAGCCCGCCGTGGGCGGGATCCCGGCCAGCGCCAGCATGAAGATGAGCATCCCCGCCGCGGGACCGGGGTGACGCTTCGCGAGCCCCGCGTAGTCGCCGATCACCTCGCCCGCGTAGCCGCGGCTCTCCAGCATGATCACGTAGCCGAAGGCGCCCAGGTTCATGAAGGTGTAGACCAGCATGTAGAAGAGCACCGACCACAACCCCATGGCCGAGGCCGCCACGATGCCCATGAGGGCGTACCCGGCGTGGGCGATGGACGAGTAGGCCAGCATGCGCTTCACGTTGTCCTGGGTGAGCGCGGCCACGTTGCCCAGGATCATGGTGGCCGCAGCCGCGGCCCACATGACGCCCCTCCATGCGTCAACGTCGGCCGCGAAGGCCACCAGGAAGAGCCGCAGGAACATGGCGAAGGCGGCCGCCTTGGGGCCCACCGAGATGAAGGCCGTCACCGGCGTGGGCGCGCCCTCGTAGGCGTCGGGCGTCCACACGTGGAAGGGCACCGCCGCCACCTTGAAGAGCATGCCGAAGCCCACCAGCACGATGCCCAGGCCCAGCGTCCAGTTGGTGGTCCCCGAGGCCGTCAGGGCCGCCGCGATCTCCACGAGGTCCAGGGTCCCCATGGTGCCGTAGACCAGGGAGATCCCGTAGACCAGGATGCCCGAGGACACGGCGCCCAGCACGAAGTACTTCACGGCCCCCTCGTTGGACTTCACCTCGAGCTTGAAGTAGCCCACGAGCACGTAGACCGACAGCGCCATGAGCTCGAGGCCCACGTAGAGGCTGGCCAGGTTGGCGCCCGAGGCCATCACCATCATGCCCACGGTGGCGAAGAGCACGAGGGCGGTGTACTCGCCTCCTCCGTAGTCCGAGCGTTCCAGGTACCCGGCGGCCATGACCAGGCCCAGTGCCGAGGCCGCCAGCAGGAGCAGCTTCATGTAGAACGCCAGTCCGTCGATCACCAGCATGCCGCCCAGGATCGCCTCGGGGGCACCCGCGGGCTTCGCGAAGATCCACACCAGCGCGGCCGTGACACCCAGGGCGAGCACCCCGAGGCCCACGGCCACCCGGAGCCCCCGCCTGCCCAGGGCCAGGCCCGCCAGCAGGATGACGAACCCCGCAGTGGCCAGGAAGATCTCCGGCACGAACGGGATGAAATCGCTGAGGCTCATGGCCTACTCCCCGTGTTCCCCGGAAGCGCCCTCCGCGGGCGACGCCTCGTGGACCGCCACGGGCATGGTGGCCGACCCCTCGTCCACCACCATCACGTGACCCACCCGCTGCATGAGCCGGTCCACGGTGGGGGCCATGCGCTCGAAGAAGGGCTTGGGGTAGAGGCCGATCCAGAAGGCAATGACGATGAGCGGGATCAGTGTCCACTGCTCGCGGCGGTTGAGGTCCTTGAGGTCCTTGTTCTTCTCGTTGGTGAGCTCACCGAAGAAGACCCGCTGGTACATCCAGAGCATGTACCCCGCACCCAGCACGATGCCGGTGGCGGCGAAGACCGCCCACCACCAGGCATGGGCGAAGGCCCCCAGCAGGATGGTGAACTCCCCGATGAAGCCGTTCAGGGTGGGCAGGCCGATGGAGGACATGGTCATCACCATGAAGAACATGGCGTACACGGGCATGACCTTGGCGATGCCTCCGTACTCGGCGATCATCCGGTTGTGCCGGCGCTCGTAGACGAGGCCGACCAGGAGGAAGAGCGCGCCGGTGGAGACGCCGTGGTTGAGCATCTGGAGGATGGAGCCCCGGAGCCCGGCCTCGTTGAGGGCGAACATACCCAGCATCACGAAGCCCATGTGACTCACCGAGGAGTAGGCCACCAGCTTCTTCATGTCCTTCTGCGCCATGGCCACCAGGGCGCCGTAGATGATGGCGATGATGGCCAGGATGCCGATCCAGGGCACGGCCTTCACCGTGGCGTCGGGCAGCAGCGGCAGCGAGAAGCGCACGAAGCCGTAGGTCCCCATCTTCAGCAGGACACCGGCCAGGATGACCGAACCGGCGGTGGGCGCCTCCACGTGGGCGTCCGGCAACCATGTGTGGAACGGCCACATGGGCACCTTGATGGCGAAGCCCACGAAAAAGGCCAGGAAGATCCAGAACTGGAGGTCGGGCGGAATCTGCGGCGCGATGGTGTAGAGGTGCGGGATGGAGAAGGTGGCGGCGTTGCCCAGGCCCGGCAGCCCGATGGCCGCGAGACCGGTGCTGTTGTAGAAGTACAGCGCCAGGATGCCCACCAGCATGAGCACGGAGCCCACCAGGGTGTAGAGGAAGAACTTGATGGCCGCGTAGAGCTTGCGGGGCCCACCCCACACGCCGATGAGGAAGTACATGGGGACGAGCATGACCTCCCAGAAGACGTAGAAGAGCACGAAGTCCAGCGACATGAACACGCCCATCATGCCGGTGGAGAGCAGGAGGAGGAAGACGTAGTACTCCTTCTCTCGGTGCGTGATGGCCGTGAACGACGAGTACACCGAGATGAAGGTGAGCAGCGTCGTCAGCAGGATCAGCAGCACCGAGAAGCCGTCCACCCCGAAGTGGTACTTCACACCCACCGACGGGATCCAGTCATGGATGATCTCGAACTGGAACTCCTTCCCGGCAGGGTCGTACCAGAACCAGAGGGGGATGGACACCAGGAAGTCCAGCCCCGCCACGACCGTGGCCACCGTCTTGATGGCCTTCGAGTTCTCCCCCTTGATCCCGAAGATGATCAACAGGGCGCCCACGAGCGGCAGGTAGCAGATGATGTTGAGCAGCTGGTCTTGGAAAAAGTCCATCGTCGTCCCCGCTCCCTAGAAGATGAAGTACACGGCCAGGAGCGCCGCGGCCCCCAGCACCATCACCATGGCGTAGCCCTGCGCGTATCCCACCTGGATGCGCCTGAGCTGGATGCTGGCCCTGTCGTAGGCCGTTCCCACGAGGTTCACCAGCCCGTCGATGACCCGGAGGTCGAAGATGCCCGAGAGGAAGCTCGAGCCCACCGTCACGTGGCGTGCGCCGTTGACGAGCCCGTCCACCACCCGGGCGTCGAACTCCCACAGGAAGTCCGCCAGCTTGATGGTCCCGGCGATGACCGTGGCGGCGTAGATCTCGTCCACCCAGTACTTGTTGAGGAGCAGCCTGTAGGCGAAGGGGAACCGCTCCGCGAGGCGCTTCGCCTTCGCGAACTCCCGGTCCT